>Ga0315289_10000894_pt1 | contig 46075 bp, 35 predicted proteins | sample YL17G11_40_MG_FD_203452 | JGI IMG/M metagenome (GOLD analysis project Ga0315289, IMG submission 203452) | Sediment microbial communities from Yellowstone Lake, YNP, Wyoming, USA - YL17G11_40 | ecosystem: Environmental > Aquatic > Freshwater > Lake > Sediment | place: USA: Wyoming | collected... | reverse complement strand
AAGCACGCGCCGGGCGGACAATGCGAGGGCGTTGTGCTTGTGGGCGACGGCTCCCACAACCTGGGCCCGCCCGATCCACTTGACGTGGCAGCCGCACTTGCCGAGCACGGCATCCCGCTCTACACGATCGGCGTGGGACGAGAGCAGACCGGCAGCACGATGCGCGACGTGAGGATCCTAAGCCTTGAGGTGCCACGTAACGTCTACGTGTTCAGCACGTTTCCCGTGCGGGGCCGCATACTGGCGCGGGGGTGCAGCGGACTCAGTGTGAGGGTCCGCCTCGATCTGCCAGGCCAGAAGCTGCAATTCATGACGGTGCACATATCGCACGACGAGGAGGTAGTGCCGGTTGAGTTCGAGGTCGACGCGGATAAGGTGGGCCAAATCAAGCTGACCATGCGGGCGGAGCAGGTAGAGGACGAAATCCTGTTGGACAATAACGTCCGCAGCGCATTCGTAAAGGTGTTGAGGGGCGGGCTGCGCGTGGGGTATTTCGATGCCTTGCGTCCTGAAAGCAAATTCATCGCACTCGCGCTGCAGGGCGCCGAACAGATCAACGTTAAACGCATCGTCGTGGCCGGTCGCCGCAAGCTCTCGCAGCAGCACACGGACTGGGCCAAATACGACGTCGTGATCCTGGGCGACGTGTCGGCCCTGTGCTTCATGGGCGGTGACTTCGATTCGCTCAAGCGTTCGGTGCAGGAGGACGGCAAGGGGCTGATCTTGCTGGCTGGTAAGGAGAGCGTAGGGAGCGCGGGATTCGGCGGCACGGTCCTGCGGGACGTGCTGCCCGTGCATCTGCCGCAAGAATGGCAGTACGACGCTGGGGAGCGGCGCTGGCAGGTGGAAGTTGACCACGCCTCACACCCGATCTTGACCCTCGGCAAGGACGCGGCCGAGACGCTTGCGCGCTGGAAGCAGATGCCCCCCCTTTCCGGGGCCGCAACGGGGGTGCAGCCCAAGCTGGGCGCCGAAGTCCTGGCGCGCGATGCCGAGGGACTGCCTCTGCTGGCCGTGCAGCGATCAGGTGCGGGGCGGGCAGCATGCGTCCTGACCGACACAACATTCCGCTGGTTCTTCACCGAGGCGGACAGCCAGGACCAACATAAGCGTTTCTGGCGCCAGCTAGTGCTCTGGTCCGGCGGGATCGAGGAAGGGCGGGAGGAGAAGTTTTGGGTCACGTTGAGCAAGGATCGCGTGGGGGTGGGAGAAAGTGTGAGCATCCAAGCCCACCTGAACGACGGCGAGGGGAACCCCGTGCGTGACGCCAGGATCGACCTCAGGGTCGAGACGCCGGCTGAAGGGGACATGCAGCCGGAGGCGGAGCGCGCAAAGACGCTTCAAATGACCTTCTCCAGGGAACAAGGTTACTTCCGGGCGGAGTACGTGCCACAAGTGGCCGGCGAGTACACGGCCCGCGCGGAGGCGGTTCGATCAGGCAAATCGGTGGGAGAGGACGCCGTCTCCTTCCAGGCGATCAGCGAGCAGCGTGAGTTGGAGGACCCGCAGGCAGACCTGAGCCTTCTGCGCAGGCTTTCGGCCGCGACGGCTGATGCGGGCGGCAAGTACTACTTCTACGCCAACGCCTACCGCCTCGTGGACGAGCTTGCCGCCAGGGGCAAGCCGCTGACGCTGGCAACAAGCCAGTGGCGGGACGTGTGGGACAGGCCGGCCCTGTTCGTCATCTTCGTGCTGGCCGTGGGGGTTGAGTGGGCCGTGCGGAAGCGGAAGCGGCTCGTCTGAAATTGCTGGTGTGGCAGCGCACAACCGGGGAGTCACTGCAAGGCGGCCTGTTAGCCCAAGGCGTGCAAGAGCAGGTCAGCGAAGCTTGACCGTGGGCCCTCAGCGCGGGTCCCACCTGCGTTCCTCCGGGATCCGCAGCGGTTGAAGCTCGCGCAGTTTTTCCTGCTCTGCGACGGTCTTCTTTGCCTTTTCAACGGCTGCGATGGGCAGCCTCTGCTCCAACCTTGCGATCACCTCGGGGGCGAATCCGGCTCTGCCGGCGAATATCTCGGTGAGAGCGAAGTCCGTTATCATATCGAGGTCAACGGTCAGGCGGTCGAGGTTTTGGTCGTTCTTTTGCTGCCACATGTTGACAGTGTTCTGGGCCTCGGTGAATAAGACGCTTGCCTGTTCGTCATCGCCACAGGCGAGGTAGAAGTAGTACATTGAGATCAGGCCCTGGACGAGCCCGCGGCATTCGGCAGGGCCCATGCCCCCAATGTAGTTCCTCAGCTCGTTGTCAATGAATTCCTCGTACGAAATGTTGCCCCCAAAGCGTTGTATGAGCCGCTTAAAGTAATCCCGCGACTTGGCCTCGTCGCCCCTGTAGTAGAACTCGATGGTCACTGTCTTGAGAAAGCCGCCGTACGAATCCACAGTGCCCTTCGGACCCAACGCGGAGTCGCCGTACTTTGCTATGACTTTCTCGTAGTACTGGATCATTTTCTCCGTGAACCTGTAATCCGGGGCCTCCATCGGAAGGATGCGTCCCTCGCCATCGTAGATGAGGCGGCCGCGGGTGACGAGGTCGTCAAGCGCGCCATAGATTATACGATCGTAATCTCGATCGTGGTACAGGAATTCCGGATAGTAAAGTATGACATCCGCACCGGTGCGGTACTCAGGAGTCGCTATGCCATGTCTACGCCGCCTGTCAGCTACGTGCTTCTTGTAGGTCTGCGCGGCCCTCAACCCTTCGGTGGCCCAATACATGGCGTGGGGAAACGGACTCCGCCAGTCCAACGGGCCGAATTCGTCCATCAGCGCTTTCATCTTCTGCGGTTCGAGGTGCAACTGCTCCCTGAGCCTCTTGGCTCGGGCATAGTCCGCAATCTTCCCAACGGCGTATTGGTTCTCTTCAGCCTGCCACAGTTCAGCGGCCGCCTGCGGGATGGACTCGGGCCTGCGCACCCAGACGAAGAACCGCAGAATCCGCTCGTCGGGGATCTCAGCCAGCGGGTCGAAGCCCAAGGCGACAGAACGTTCGCAGAACTCCTTCACCCTCGGGTCCTCCAACAGGCCCTCGTCCAGGGTCGGCGCGTTGGCGAAGCGCTGCAGGTCTTCCTGCGTGCCGCTTCCCCCCAGAGCCTCATGCATTTCCAGCCCCAGCCCTTCTTTGTAGACGAAATGAGCGTTGTCGTCGTGGCCTCCGACCTTATGCAGGTACGTCATTCCCAGGCTGAAATACAGCTGCGGTTCGTTCGCGTTGTTGGGAATGCCCTGATCTCTAAGGATCTCAAGGCCCCGCTTGACCCACAGCCAACGCTCATTGAAGTCCAGCAGCTTCACGCTCACGTTATAGGCCATGTTCCACGCGTTGAAATCCCAAACCTGCGGGAAGTTGGGGGCCAGGCGGCATGCCAAGTCAGCAAGCTGAACGATCTCGAAGTATTTGCCCTCGCCCTTCAGGCTCTCCATCCGTATCCAGACGATGTCGACTATGATGCCCCTGAACGCGCCAAGGACGGTTGTGGCGAGCACAACGCCCGGGGCCACGCCCTTGACCGGAGCGTTGGTGAGGTCGTACTTGACCTGCGTGTAACGCAGCGGTTCCACAAGGAAGCCGGACGCGGCGAGGAACGTGACCGCGAGCAGCAACATGATGAACCTCTTCATCTTCGTGCCCATTCCGACAATTCCCATTCAGATCCCCGAACTCGGCGACGGGCCGGCAACTCTACCCGCAGGGCATAATGCCTCGCTCGAGGTGACCACAGTCCAACGACACGAGCGCACTACACAATCACTCTGGCAAGTTCACGCCGGTGATAGAAATACACAGCCAGCAGCATCACCACCGTCCCCTGTAAGAAACATAGCACCGTTGCCGATTGACCAACGAAATACCAGCTCACCAGCTTCCCGTTGACCAAGTTGCTGATGGGGCTGTATCTTGCGAAATTCGGCACGACCGCAGCAATACCATGCATGGCGACCTTGAGCAACCAGTAGACCCGGACAGCAACGAATCCCGCGCCCGAGGACGTCTCCCCAATCAGAAGGTTCGTGTTTTGAGCCGACACCCAGGGCGCGACGAGCCCGGCGATGAAGATGCCCGCCACAGTCAGGCTGGCGACCGGGAACGAAAGGGCCGAGCTTGCCATGAGGGCAAGGGCCGACAGCAGCACAACGTGGCAGAGTATGACCAGCAAGGAGCGATAGTAGTTGGGGAAGAAGCCCTCTACGCGCTGCAAGAACTGTATGTTGTCTTCGGGGTAGAAGGCCACGCTAGTATCAGGCTGCAGGTTGCGGTAGACCACGTGCACACCACCGTTCGGGTCAACTACGTTGCCCGGCACCTGGATCTCCTGGTATGACCAGGCTGCCCAGTAGCCCGTCATCTGACCGACCAGTCGAAGGTGTCCTTCGGCCTCGCCCCCTGTGCCTTCCTTGGTCGGATCCCCGGGCCAGTAGAACTGCCACGCGCCCGCAAGCTGCCGGTCAGATTTCAGGTTGAGGCTCTGCAACTTAAAGCGGACGAAGAGCCATTCCTTGGTGTTCGGAGTCAACCCGTATATGTGCCACCCAATGGCCGCGTTAGGGGCCACGGTCAGCTGCCACCTCTGAAAATCGTTCGTAAGGTCCCTGCGCTTCTGCGCCTGCGCCTTTGGGTGGCCCAGCTCCCCCTGAGCGCGAAGTTTCTGGATCTCCGCCTCGACGGCCGCAGTCACGTCCGGCAGCGGCGCAGCGATGGCGCGGCGGCTCGAGAAGACCTCATACTGTGCCATCTGCAGCCGGCGTTGCTGCCTCTGCATTTCCGCAGGCGAGAGGTGAGAGAAGTCCCTGTCTCGCCCCATGTAGCGCACCAGTAGGTACACCGGAGCGGCCATCAAGAACAGCACCGCCGAGCACAATACCACCACGCCAAAAAGCTTCCCGACGAGGAACTGCCACCGGGCCAGCGGTTTGGTGTCCGTCACCTGGACATGCTTGCTCTCTATCTCGCCGCACATGGAGGCTGTGCACAGGAAAACGGCCACCAGACACAGCAGCACCTCGGCAAGCGCGAGGGCATAGGTCAGCACGATCTGGATCTGGCTCTTGGGGTTGCCTTCCGTCTTCAGGATGAACGGGAGGGACGGCATGAGAATGGCAAAGAAAACCAGGAGCACGATGACGACCTTTCGGTGCATCGCCTCCAAGATCAACTTGCGTGCCACCGCCCAAATGAAGGTGCGCCAACGGAACATCAGGAAGCCGAGGCCAACGCCGCCGCCGACGCACACGATCCACGTCACCAGCGGCCAGGGGTCGCGCTTCAGGGAGTTGACGAACAGGTCCGAGTCAGCTGCAAACCTTATCACAGTCCGGAGCATGGCAGCGCCAAGAAAGTACACCAATGGTGCTAATGAGACCAGGAACAACACCAGCAGCGCCTCCGGCGTGCGCCAGACCACCAGTCTCAACATATCGCGAAGTTTATCCCTTGCCGTCGTCAGCACGCTTCGCCTCGTCCTTCTGCTTCGAACGTTGTCCTGCCTCTGTCAGGTCGTCTATCAGCTCGTGCCTCACGGCGGTCCCTCCGGACTGCGCCTCTCTCACTCCGCCTGGGGCGCCCACATCGGACTCAGGCGCCGGCTCCTGCGCACTGCTCACCAGCTCCGAGATGAGTTCGCGGTCTTCAGTGATGCCGGGCAGCGCCTCGGGGGTCGGTGACGCAGGATAAGGCGCGGCCTCGTCCCGCTCATGTCCCTTGCCGGCGCTCACCAGCTCCTCGACCAACACCTCTCCTTCGGGTTCACCGAGCAGGAACTCGGCCGCCGGTCCTCCGGCCTCCGCACCCGTCGTGACGGCCTTGTCCCGCCGTGCCTGTTCGACCACTTCCAAGAAGTAGTCCTCCAGCTTCCTGCTGGGTGAACCTACCTCGATCGCCGCCTGCATCCCGATGTTCTCACGGATCAGCGCCTTGACCTGCTCCACCAGGAGGGCTGGGAGCCGAGGGCTGCGTATCTGGGTGACCTCCTCCCTCTTGAGCAGTTCAGAGACGTTTCCCATAGACCTGCTCTTGCCCCCGTACATCACGCAGACACGGTCGCAGACCTCTTCGACATCCGCCAGCAGGTGGCTACAAAGGAAGATGGTCTTGCCGCGCTTCTTGAGGGTCGTGATGAGATCCTTCATCTCGCGCGTGCCTATGGGATCAAGGCCCGTAGTGGGCTCGTCGAGGATGAGCAGGTCGGGGTCGTTGATCAGGGCCTGTGCCAGGCCGATGCGGCGGGCCATACCTTTGGAGAACTCACCGATGGGACGCTTCCGGGCCCGCTCCAGCCCCACCATCGCTATGAGCGCGTCAGCGCGACTGCGGCGCTCCGAGCGCGTTAGCCTGAACAGGCGCCCGAAGAAATCCAGCGTCTCCTCGGCGTTCAGGTAGCCGTAGAAATGGGACTCCTCCGGCATGTAGCCCACGCGCTTCTTGACGTCCACCAGACGCGGGCTCCTGCCGAACATGCGCACCAGTCCCTGCGTCGGGAACAGCAGCCCGAGCACGAGCCGGATGCAGGTGGTCTTACCGGAGCCGTTCGGCCCCAGCAGGCCGAACACCTCACCCTGCCGCACCTCCATGTTGAGCCCGTCCAGCGCCTTCACGCGCTGGCGGCCCCAGAAGTCGCGGTACACCTTCGTAAGCTCGACGGTCTCTATGACGGTCTTGTTCTCAGCCGCCATGGCATCAAGGTCCCTCACGCGGCGGTTGCCGTCGGCCTGGACTGATCCGCCGCTGTGGCCGAATACGGCGCCAGGTTTTCCCCGAACCGAACAAGCCGCGCGCTGTTGAAGATGACGATAAAGGAGCTAACGTTGTGCAGGATGGCGGCGGTGATGGGGCCCACGTAGGCAAGCGAGGCAAGCGTGATGCCGCCGATGACAAACACGGCCCCGACCAGCAGGTTCTGCACGATGACGCGCCGCAGCCTCCTGGAAAGCCTTACCAGCATGGGGAGCCGTTCCAGGTCGTTGCTCATCAAGGCGATGGATGCGCTGCTGATCGCCACGTCGCTCCCGGCGGCGCCCATCGCTATCCCCAGGTCCCCCGCCGCAAGCGCGGGTGCGTCGTTGACGCCGTCGCCGACCACTGCCACCACGTTGCCCTCCCTGCGCATTGCTTCCACGAGGCGCAGTTTGTGCTCGGGCAGGCACTCGCCCTGGACCTCGGTGCATCCCAGCTCGCCTGCCATCTTCTTGGCCACGCTCCAGCGGTCGCCCGTCAGCATCACCAGCCTTCTGATGTGCAGTTCCCGCAGAGCCGCAGTTGCGCGCTGGGCCTCCGGCCTGGCCTTGTCCTCCAGCCCGATCCACCCGATGCACTTGCCGTCCCTGGCCACGTAGATCATGCTCATGCTTTCCTCATCAGGCTTGCGGCCGGCGCTCTCGCTCGGCTCCATGTCAACGCCCTTCTCCTGGAGCCACTTGGAGCGACCCACGATAACGTAGTGCTTCCCCACGCGGCCCTCGACGCCCTTGCCCGCAGATTCATGCAAGTCCGTAACGTTCGACAGTGGGACGTTGGCCTTCTCTGCGATCCTGACTACCGCCCGCGCCACGGGATGGCGAGAGTGCTGGTCCAGACTCGCCGCGGCCTGGAGCAGCTCAGCGCCGTCCACCCCCTCCACAGGGGAAAGCCGCGTAACGGCGAGCTGGCCCGTAGTGAGCGTGCCCGTCTTGTCGAGCACCATCGCCGTTATATCCCCGGCCGCCTCGAGATGGCTGACGTTCTTGACAAGTATGCCCAGCCGGGCCGCAGCGGTCAGCCCTGCCACCATGGCTGTCGGCGTGGCGAGCACGAACGCACACGGACATGCGAACACTAGCACCGTGATGACGGCATGGGTGTTGCTGGTGAAGGCCCACACTATCGCCGCGACCATCAGAACCACTGGGGTGTACCACTGGGCGTAACGGTCTATGAGCTGCATCAGACCCGTCTTGGTGGACTCGGCTTTGAGGATGAGCAGTCTGACCTTGCCCAGGGTGGTGTCCTCGCCGGCCCTTGTCACCTCCACTTCCACGGCGCCGGTGAGGTTATGCGTCCCGGCAAAGACCTCGCTCCCAACCATCTTGTCGGCAGGGAATGACTCGCCGGTGATGGTGGCCTCGTCGATGGTCGTCTCACCGGTCACCAGGCGCCCGTCGGCCGGGACGCGGTCGCCCGGGCGCAATCGGACGCGGTCGCCCGGCCTCAGGGCGCTCACCTCCACGATCTCGCCCGAGACCAGCTCCGCCTTGGTGGGCTGGAAGCGCATCAGCTTCTCGATTGAATCCCGCGCCCCCTCGGCCGTGCGCTCCTCGATCAGGCTCGCCAACAGCATGAACAGCGCGATAATGCCGGCCACCCTGAAGTCTTCGAGCACGAATGCCGAAAGCACCGCAATGGCAACCAGCACCGACATGTGCATGCGCCCGCGGGCCATCTCACGGAACCCGGCCACAAGGATGGGGACGCCAAGGACCAGCGCCCCGATCATGGCGCTTATGTCGCCGATCTGCTCCTGGCCCCGGTAGAACAGCCAATCCGCCAGGTAGGCATTCAGGATCAACACCCCGCCAACGAAGGTCAGGACGAGGCGGGTCTGCACGCTGCCGAAATGCTCGTGTTCATGCAGAATGGACTTGTGTTCGTGTTCGTGTGCTCTTGCCTGTGCTTGCGCCAATGTCCTTTCTCCTCCTTCAGATTGCTTCACGCTGCCACTACATGCACCTGCCTCGCACCCCACAGGGCAGCGCAGACGGAATGTGACACCGCTATCTGGCCTGCGTTTGCTCCTCTTCCGCTCCCTTCAGCCTCGTCATGGGGGGACTCAACAGGATTCGCAGTTCTCCGGGTTTATGCACAACAAAGGTAACTCCGCCCTGGCCGAGAAGATCCTTAACCATCCGGTAGTAGAACCAGTGGCGCAGGATTCTGGCGACCTGAGGCGACTCGCCGTACCTTTCCCGCAGCTTCTGGAGCGCCTTCGCATCCGCCTCTGCCACCTTCACCAATCTGGTGCTGTAGGCGTTCGCCTCCTCTATGACCTCCCGTGCCGCGCCTTTGGCCTGAGCCAGGATTCTGTCCTGTTCAGTCTTCGCCTCGTCTATCAGACGACTCTTCTCGCTGTCCGCCTCCTGCGCCTCGTAGTACGCATCGCGCACGTCTTCGGGCATCACCGGTTCGTTGATATACTCGATAGCAGTGACGACTATCCCGGCCGACTCCCTATTGCGTTGCTCGAAGTCGGCGAGCGCTTGGTCAACCCTTTGCTGTATGCCCTGGAGGAGATCCTCCTTGCGCTCCTTCATCACGTCCATCACAGACCACGAGCCTGCCGTCTCTATGACGGAGGCCACAACGATCCTTTCCAGCAGATCCTGCGAGGAGGAGACATACTCCCCGCGCACTGGGTCCCAGCTTGCGTGCGCGAACGCAAAGTCCATCGCGCCCTTCTCGTCCGCACGCACACGATACCGGACACGGAGCTTGAGGTGAACGATGTTGACGTCACCCGTAACAAGGTACTTGTCCAACCTGACATTGAGGCCTGTGCCAGGTTGAATCTGCCCCGGGCGGGCGCTACTGTCACTCAGCTCCTTGCGGATCTGCTTCTCGAGTTCCGTCCGTGGCTCCAGGCTTCCATACCAGAATTCGTCACCCAGTTCCAGGGTCTGCTCGCCGGTGGGGATGGTGACGACCTCTTCCCAGGGCCAGCGGATGTGCCATCCGCTCTCTGAATCCATCACGTATCCACGGCCCCTGCCGCCCCCCAGGTTCACCTGAACCGGGCGACCGAACCTGAGCTTGATCCGTACCTGGCCCGCCTCTACGTAGAAAATGCCCCGAGCAAGGTAAAGAACAATAAGGAAGAGCATGGCGAACTTCAGGAAGCGGAAGCTGACCCGGAGCGCATCTGATAGCGCCTTGGTGCTGATGTCCTCGGGTGGGCCGCCGGCGCCTTCGCCGCCCCCCTCGGCCGGCATGCTCTCGGGTTCAGGCTCCGCAGCCTCTTCCGGCCTGTCTTCGTGTTCGTGATTGGCCATTTCCTATTGTTCCTCTTTCACCTCTGGAGTCTGATCCGCAGCGCCGTGCTCAGTCTGGAGCAGGCGGTCAATCTCCTCCGTCTGCCCCTCGGGCCGGGGCGGTATGAGAACCGGCTGCGGGAGCTCGCCGATCTCCCCTGCCCGCTGCTCGGGCCCCGTGAACAGGAACGACCACGGTTCTACTTCGGGGCCGAGCACGAACGTTATGGGCGAACCCGATTCGCTCGCCTGTTTGGAGATCGTTGCCGATGTCTCCAGCCTCTGCAGAAAGATGGCCAGGTCTGGAGCCCGCGCGAATTCAGGGTAGTACTTGGCCTCCTCCTCCTCGCCCGTCCTGCGGGTCTCTATTGCCTGGGCCTGCGCCTCCGCGACTATGTTCTTCCTCTCGGCGAGTGCCTGAGCAAGAATCGTCGTCTTTTCCCTTTCCCCTTCCGACCTGTATGTTTGCGCGATTTTACTGCGCTCCGTGGTCATGCGCCGGAAAACCGCTGCGGTCGTGGCTTGCGGGATCGCGATTCGTCTGATGCCGAACGCCCCGACAGTGAGCCCATAGTTCTCCCTCTCCAGTGCCCCGCGCACACCTGCCGCGATCTCCTCCGTAATCTCGCGGAACTTCAGTTTGTCCTTATCCGTGTTGACGAAGTCGTCAAATCGGCGCTTGCCCACAACCTTGGAGGTCTCATTCTGGATGATTTCCTTGACGATATCCTCCGCTTTCCTGACGATCTGTTCGGGACTTTCGCCCTCGCCTTTCAGCTTTGCCCTCAGGACAACGGGATCACTTACGTGCCAGGCGGCGAACATGGATATAATGACCTGCCAGTTGTCCTGGAGCTGCGTTTCGACCAGCTTTCCGTCCAGCACGCGCGCCCTTCGGTCGAACTTGACGAACCTGTCAAGCCACGGAATGCGAAGATACCAACCCGACTCGTCCTTGACCTGCGGATCCGCATTGATGACCTTCTGGACCTTGCCGGCGCGATAGTGCACTGCAACCTCGGTTACGCGGACCTGGTAAACGAAGAAGTACACCACCAGCACGAGGATGACTAAAGCCACGGCAGCTACTGTGATTCGGCTCTCTTTCATTGCTTCGTTGTCTCCTGTATGTCGATCCCTCCGATGCCCGGCCTGAGCTTCGGCTCAAGGTCAATTATCTGCACTTCCTTCTGGCTGACGGGCACAACGATGAGCCTGTGCCCCTTGAGCACGTCCTCCAAGGCGCTGAGGTACCTGCGATAGCGGTAGACGCGGGGCGCTTTCCTGTAGGCATCAAGCTGAACCTGGAACCGCGCCGCTGCCGGCCCGGCGAGCTTCGCGAGCGCAACGCTGTAGCCCTCGGCTTCGTTGACCAGCACGGCTGCATTGCCCTTGGCCTGGTTCACCGTAACGATGGCATCTCGCTGGGCCTCGAGCACAGTCGTTTCCATCTCCTGGTAGGCCTTGATGACCTGCTCGAAGCCGTCTGCCACCTCGGCCGGCGGGTGCACGGACGGAATGCCTGCATACACGACCTCGACGCCGGCCTTGTGATCGTCGAGCTCTTCTTGCAGCATCTGTACAAATTGCCGGGAGACCTCCTCCCGCTCGACGTTGACCCACCGGATGAAGTCCTGCGATGCAGCCAGCCGGCACATCACCCCGTAGCTCAGGTCTTCGACAAGCCTGGGCACCGTTGACACCTGCCCCTGCGCCTGATCCCACTGCTCGGCGTGGCGATAGTAGAAATCGTAGGCGGCCTGTTCGTCAACCTCGTCGCTGCCTACTTTCGTCTTTACCCGGAAGCAGACGTAGGCCTCTACTCGCGCGATGTTGGTGGCAGGCGCCTCCCCCGCCTCCAGGCCACCACCGCTGGGCACCAGGAAGTTCGCTTCGAATCCCTTCTTGGGGTCAACGTGATACTCCGACCAGAGAATCGTGTCCGGGTCGCCTACCCACATGATGTTCTTGCTGCTGCTGGCCGGCATCTCCCCCTCCTCGTAGAGGATCTTGCCTATCTCCATAGAGAAGATTCTGCGAGCCGGAACGCGACGGGCCACTTCGAACGGCCATGGCAGCTTCAGGTAGTAGCCTGGGCGGAACACGCTCGCCTCCAGGCCCCTGGCGGCGTCGCCGGCGCTCAGCCGCGGACTGCCGAACCGTTCGATGAACGCAACCTCATGCGGATCAACCACCACCAGGCAGCTCAGCAGCCAAAGACAGGTTATCTGTATGAACAGTAGCGGGATAATGGCTCGTGCCATGAACCTGTAGAACCAGGTTTCCGAGACCTTGAACCCGAACTGGTAGTCGAGTGTCGTGGCCAGGGTTTTCACCATACTCCCCGGCTCAGCGATAAGCCCAAGCAACCGGCTATCGTAGGGCGGCCTCGCCTCCTGCCCCGGCACCCTGGGGCGGTAGATGTCGAGGATGAGGTTCAGAATGATCTCCATGCCCACAAGACCCATGATGCCGGGGATGACGAAGGCCGCACCCACTTCAGGCCAGGTGAGACCGAAGTGCACCATAGCCATGGCGAAGGCCAAAATGAGGCTTCCCAACACGTTGCCCAGAAGGTAGGCCCCGGCAGCGCGCAGCAGGCGCATCTCAGCGTTCTGGGCCAGCCCTACGGCATAGCGCCCAACAAGGAACCCGAGGAACGCCAGGAATGCGGTGCCTATCGCCACGACGATGGGTTCGGTGACGGTTGGCATGCGTTCCACTGCGTAGGCAATCCAGATGCTGCGGCAGGCCAGGTAGATCAGCACGCCGCTGAAGATGATGGAGAGGGCGGGCACAAGGAACCGCTCAAAGATCAGCAGCGCGTTGTGCGCGCGCATGCGGTCTAGCTCCTGCTCCTCGAACAGCTCCTCGCTCAGGCGCGCCCTTCTGAGCTCCTCCATCTCCTCACGCTCTTCCGCGGCAAGGCGTCTCTGGCGGCTGTGTAGAAACACCACGACCCACATCAGAACCCCTGGCGCAAAGAACCACGTCTGGGCCAGCACGGCCAGGCTCCGCGTCCATGGCTCCGCCCCGGTTCTAAGGAACAGCAGCCAGGTCACGCCCACGCAGATGAGCTGCACGACGAGCCCGACGAGCGCCGTCGTTTCGGTTTTCTTCCTGGTTGGCATCTGAGAGCTTGTCCTCCGTCTCACGTTACAGAGTATGGCTAGATGATGTCCCTGCGCTCAAACAAGAATGCGGCGAACCCCACCATAGCCGCGCACCACAGCACGGCGTAGACGGCCGCCATTGCGACGTATTGTCTGGGTATGTACGGATCGGGCCGCTCGAGCTGGTCGGCCGCCCAGAAGAGCTGAAAAGAGGGCACGACATGGTACGCAACCCACGCTACGCCCGCCCACGCGGTGTACGCGTGGCGCGCCAGGCCTCTGTAGTGCTCGAAGCCGACGTAGTCCTGCTGGAGCTCGTTTGCCGTGACGTCGCCGAAAACGCGTTCGCGGGGGCTGAACAGATAACGCTCAGCTTTGGGCCTCACCGTGCCGTAGCCGCCGAGCGCGACCTGCGCTTCGTAGTAACCGTTCTTGTCCGTCACAGAGCCGGCGGGCAGGCCAGCCATCCCCACTCCGGCGATGCCCATGCCTTCCGCATCCCTTACGTTGCCGGATATCGTGACCGTCTCCAGGCCCTTCTCGGGCACCCAGTCAATCCAGGCATAGTCAACGGTCCAGCCGAACAGAAAATGGGATACCATGCCGATGAAGAACACGCCCAGGCAGACCAATACATTCGGGACTACGTTGAGGCGCGTGGAAGCGGCCACAGCAACCGCAGAGATGACCCAAACGCCGAGGAACACCAGGATCGCGCCAAGAAACACTTGGTCGGCGTGCTGCTCAAGAAGCGAGTTGGCGATCCAGAGATGATCTCCGGAGTCAATGGTCCATTCCTTGCTGACGAGACACACAAAAAGGAATCCAAGGACGTACAACGGCAATGCAGCGGTGACTGCAGTCGAGGTGAAATTCCAGCGGTAGAAATAGTTGGCGTGGAGACCAAGACCCATGGCGATCAGAAACGGGACCACCTCGCCGAGGAACGCGGGCCAGTCCAGTGTCCAGCTCGCCATACTCGGCACGCCGAGCCGCATGGTTATCAGCAGGATGATGATCAGCAGGAACGTGGCCAGCGTCATTGCCAGACTGACGCCGAGAAACTTGCCCAGCACGAACACGAAGCGGCCGACGGGTTTGCTTATGATGGCTCCCGCCGTCTTCGCTTCGATCTCCCGGCTGACGGTCTGCGTCGCGCTCAATACAGCCATCACCAGGCCCAGCATGAATATGGTCCCCAACCCCATGTCGATGAGGAGCTTGAGGTCCTCCAGCATTGCGAAGCCCACGACAGTGGGGCTCAACGCGATCATCGCCATGCCCGTCAACAGCAGAATCCCGTAGACGGGCTGCCGCGTCGTCTCCCGGAAGGAGTTCTTCGTGATGGCCCACAGACTTCCGAGCAAAACCGGTATCCTTACCAGTACACAGACACAGCCTTTTACGGCGATGGCATAGCACGCGGCGGCAACAAAACGGCCGGCAAATGCCGCAGGGACGTAGGTGGGAGCGGTCGCAACATCTTGCTAAACAATTAGTTCCGACAGCCTTACTGAAGACCGCTCACGCACCAACACGTCCATCTTTCCACTCGTTAGTGCAAACAGCCGCACAAATGTTCAATCGTCTCCCCCAGCGCGTCACCACGCCGCATACCCCGCAGCCTTGCCGCGCCCCGATGAGGCCGTTATACCGCACAAGAATCGGCAGAAACCGGCCATCTCGCCTCCCGACAGACTCGCTGCACTTCATGCGCAAACCTGGCCCAATCTAGGGCCAATCTAGGGCCAATGTTGGGCCCAATTTGGCACAATCCTCGCCCAGCAAAAGGACCCTGGCCGCCGCCCGCCTCCGGCGCCCCCTCAGAACGCCGCATCGTCAGCCCCTTCCTCGCCGCAGCATGACGTCCGCCCTCAACCGCCGCTCGTCACATCGCGAACCGGCACAGTGCTTCAGCGACGCCGCTCAGGAGCAAAGCACCTTCAGGAAATCGTCAGGCCCGGCGTCAACACCCAGCTCTATACAATGTTGCATAACCTTAGCGTCAGGATAACGGGCCGCGCCGATCCTTCCGAAGAACTCGTTCTTCTCCCCCACCCTGCCGCCGAAGTGCGCCTCCGCCCACTCCCCCACGTAGCCCACGCCGGCCGTCATCTTCAGCAGCGTGTGCGCCCACGCGATGTGCGCCCCTCGCCGGAACTCCCCAAGATGCGGCGCCAGCGCACCGCAAGCAAAATCGTCCACGAACTTGCTGCCGGGCTTATTCATCTCCGTGCCGACCAGGATAGGCATTTCAAGCTCTCGCGCGTCGGCCACCGCCTCATTGAGCTTCCCCACCTTCAGCTCCCGCTCATCCGGATCAACGTTCCAGTTGCGGTCGGGGACGATGGTGATGCTCACGCATCCCTTGTCGCGCAGGAACCCGAAGTTCTTCAGCGCGTCCGCCTCACCGTCGTTCGCGCCGTCGAGCCACGCCCCGCTCGGCAGCGCCCCGCAATCGAGCGTCATCCGCACCACATCCTCCAGCGCGGGGAACATCCCCTCGTCGGGCTGGACGTATCCGACGCCGCCGTGCTTCATAAGCCTGGCGCGGATCACGTCCTTGAGCGCGGGCACGTCGTCCAGCAGTGTGGCCAGCCTCGCCAGTGTCTCCCCCGTCTTCTCCCTCCAGAATCCCGCAAGCGCCTCCGCGTCCCTCCCGAAGTGCTCACGCGCCTTGTGCTCGTATGCGTCAAGGATGTGGCGCTCGGTCGCGTTGCCGGCCGCCGTGAGCGGCAGCACGTCACGATCGTAGTCTATGCGCACGGGATCAAGGTGCGCGTTGACCCTGCGCACGATGTCCAGGTTGCGGTTGTGGGCGCGGGCGGCCATGTCGTGGAGCAGGCGCGCCCCGTCTGACCCGGCCGGAGGCGGCTCGACGAAGCCGGCCCCTATCAGGTAGAAGACGCCCGGCTCCTTCGGCGAGTTCGTCACGAGATGGCGATACTCCTTGATGAACACACGCGTCTCGAAGCCCGAGACGGTCTTGAGCCCAAGCAAGCGCCCGGCCTCCAGGAACTCGCGCGTGCCGTCGAGGCAGTCGAAGTCCACGATGCCTGCGACCTCCAGTCCGCGTCGCCGCGCCTCCCATGCGAACGCCGAGGGCGAGTAGCCGTAAGCGTTGTAGGAGAAGAAGGTATGGCAGTGGAGGTTGACGGCGCCGGTCGGGGCGGGGAGCTGGATACGATGTTGCTGCGCCATCTCGGCGAGGACTTCGAGCGCTTCGCGCCGCTCGGTAGGATCGAAGCTGTTGAGTTCCTCAGATAGCTGCTCGACCTTTTCGGTCATGATTTCCTTTCAGCCGCGAAGAACGCACGTGATGCCTCACTCTACGCGTGGGGTCGGTGCGGGTCAAGTGAACAGGGCCTATGACGGGAGCACGACAGGCAAGGATGATGAGGAAACCAGGAAGCCAGGAGGAAAGAAGGAAGGGTTCAGGGTTCAGCATAAGCGGGCGCGAAGCGAGGCTACCCGACGTCAGGGCTGTCAAGCCCGAGCAGCGGGCGTATGAGTCGTAGTCCGGCGCGTCAAACCGCACGCCGTGCCTGGACCTTGAACCCCCCGTTTCCTCCTCCTGGTTTCCTGGCCTCCTTATCATCCTTAAAGTCGTTCCGTCTCTTGCCTTCGTGCTCTTCGTGGTTTGCCCCATTCGTTTCCGGCCCTGCTGCGCCGATTGACACGCGCCGTCCCGTTGCCATATATTCGAGGCGGGTAAAGCACTGCGAAAAGGTCCGAGTGGTGGAAGAAGAACTCATCAAATTCCTTCAGCGATTGGGCCGTCCGCGCATATGCGTGGTGGGCGACATGATGCTCGACACGTACGTGTGGGGACAGGTGAGCCATGTTTCGCCCGAGGGCCCGATCCCCGTGTTGCGCATGGACCGGCGTGAGCACCGTCCCGGCGGCGCGGCCAGCGTGGCGGCTATGCTCTGCGCGCTGGGGGCGGAGGTTTCGTGCGTGGCTGTGGTGGGCGAGGACGATGCGGCCCAGGAACTGCGCCAAGAGCTGCAAGCCTGCGGAGCCGACGCGTCGGGACTGGTGGGCTGCCTGGGGCGGCCGACAACGCTGAAGACGCGCTACATGGGATACGTGCAGTCGGCCGGCCGAGCACTGCAGCAGATGCTTCGCGTTGACGAGGAGGATACAAGTTTCATCAAACCCAGCGAGCGCAAGGAAGTGCTCGCCAGGGTGCGCAAGCTCTCGCAGCAGGCGGACCTGATTCTCATACAGGACATGGCGAAGGGTTTGCTGAGTCGGGAGACCCTTCAGGACATCATCGCGCCGGCCTCCGCGGAGGGAAAGACGGTCCTGGTGGACCCCGAACGAAGCGACGATTACTCCGGCTACAAAGGGGCGACCTGCCTCCTGCCCAACCGCTCCGAAGCGGAGGCGGCTACGGGAGTGAAGCTGGATCAGGAGGAGGGCTACGTCAAAGCCGCGGAGAAGCTGATCAAGGAGCTGTCGCTCAAATCGGTCGTGATCAAGTTGGATCGGGAGGGATTGTTCTACGCGACCGCCGACGGCCAGCGGAAGCATGTCACCACGCGTGCCCGCGACGTGGCGGACGTGACGGGCGCAGGCGACATGGTGGCGGCGATGGTCGCCATGGGCATGGCGGGCGGCATGGCGCTCAGCCAGGCAGCCGAGCTGGCCAACCTGGCGGCCGGTGTGGAAGTGAGCCGTCAAGGCGCGGCCGCCATCTCGCGCGCGGAGCTTGTTGACGAACTCAGGTCCCACAGTGACCCGCTGGCTGCAAAGATCAAGACGCGCGAGCAACTGCTGGAGGCGCTCGCTGAGCGGCGCAAGCGCGGCGAGAAGATCGCGTTTACAAACGGCGTGTTCGACCTCCTTCACCTCGGTCACATGGGCCTGATCCGGCACGCTCGGGAGCAGGCGGACTGTCTTGTAGTGGGAGTGAACAGCGACCGCTCTGCGCGGGAGCTGAAGGGGCCGGGACGGCCCATCAACTCCGAGCAGGTGCGGGCCCGCGTGCTGGCCGCCCTGACCGACGTGGATTACGTGGTGATCTTCGGTGAGGTGAGCGTTCGCCCGTTGGTGGAGATGGTGCGGCCGGACGTGCTGGTCAAGGGCGGGGATTACGACAAGACGGGGGTGGTGGGCCACGAGTTTGTGGAGTCATACGGAGGCAGGGTAGAGCTTGCGCCGGAGGTGGAAGGCCTTTCCACCAGTGAACTGATCCGAAGGATAGCCCAGAGCGATGAAGAACCGGATAGAGAGAATTATTAGGGAGACGGCCGCGCTGCACGAGGCACTGGTGGGCAGCGCGGGGGCGATCGAGTCCGTAGCGAGGCTCATCATCAAGGCTCTCGGTGCGGGCCGGTCGCTCTACGTGATGGGCAACGGTGGCAGCGCCGCCGACGCGCAGCACCTGGCAGGCGAGCTGGTGGGCCGATTCGAGAAGGAACGCCGCCCCCTCCCCTGCCTTGCGCTCACCACAGATACGAGTGTCCTGACCGCAGTGACCAACGACTACGGCGCCGAGCAGGTGTTCATCAAGCAGGTGCAGGCGTTCGCCCGCGAGGGCGACGTGGTGATGGGCATCTCCACCAGCGGGAACTCCGCGAACATCAACCGCGCTTTGGAAGAGGCGCGGCGCATCGGCGCGGTGACGGTAGGACTGAGCGGTCGCGCCGGCGGCAAGATGGCGGCGCTGTGCGACGCAGTCGTCTGCGTCCCCGCGGACCACACCCCACGCATCCAGGAAGCCCACCAGACGATCATCCACATCATCTGCCACCTGGTGGAATCCGAACTGTTCGGGAAGTGAGGGCAGCAGACAGATGCTAGGCAACTTGCAGGGTGCGGTACTGCGTTTTGTGGCGCTGCTGCCCGCACTCACGTTTCACGAGTTCGCACACGCCTACACCGCGTGGCGGTGCGGCGATCCGACGCCGCAGATGCACGGGCGCGTGACGCTCAATCCGCTCGCGCACCTGGATCCTATAGGGACGTTGATGATCTTGTTCGCGCCGTTCGGGTGGGCCAAGCCGGTCCCCATCAATCCGGCAAACTTCCGCCATCCCTCTCGCGACATCATCATCACGAGCGCCGCGGGGCCACTGGCGAACCTCGTGCAGGGGGTGTTCTGGGGGCTGGTGGTCCGCGCAGTCTACACGTTTAGCCCGGGCGTGCTGGCGGGAAGCAGCCTGGTGGCACAAGTGCTGGTGATGATGATACTGATCAACTTCATGCTTGCCGCGTTCAACCTGATCCCTCTCGGGCCGCTGGACGGCCATCACATCCTCGAATACACACTGCCCTACGAAGCGGCCACAAGGTACCGCGAGTTCAACAGCCAGTACGGGACGGTGGCGATGATTGTGTTCGTGCTCGTGCTGTTTGCGACGCCTGTAGGCAACGTTTTTTTCGGGTTGGTCATGTTTCTGGGCAGCCTCGCGGCGGGTGTCAGGCTGGGTTAGACTATCCTATGGACAACGAACTGGAGCACGGACAGACGGGCGGTTCGAGCGTTCAGTTTTCGCTGGGCGACTTCCGCGCGGACATGGAGGTGTTCAGCGGTCCGCTGGACCTGCTGCTGCACCTGATCAAGCGCGACGAGGTGGACGTCCTCGAGGTCTCCCTCTCCGACATCACCGATCAGTACCTGCGCGTGCTGCGGGCGATGCAGGCGTTCGACGTGAACGTGGCGGCCGAGTTCCTGGTCATGGCGGCCACGCTCATGGACATCAAGAGCCGCACCCTGCTGCCGGAAACCCACCTCGAAGACGAGGAAGAGGAAGCGGACCCACGCGACGAACTGGTCCGACAGCTCCTCCAGTACAAACGCTTCAGGGGGGCCTCCGCGGCGCTGGCCAAGCTGGCCAGCGAACGACAGAAGAAGTTCTCGCGCATCTTCGTGCGCCCTGACGCCGAGCCGGACACCGTTCCGCCGGAGAAGCTGCTTGAGGACGTGAGCGTGTGGGACCTGCTGTCCGCCTATGGCGAGATCGTGCGGCAGATCGAGTTCGCGCAGCCTCGGCGAATCATCTATGACGACGTGCCGATCAGGGTCTACATGGACGAGATCATGGAGGCGATGGCGAGAGCGGGGGGACGGGAGAGCTTCCTGAATTTCCTCGTCCGGGACGGAACGCGCGGGCGGATGATCGGGATATTCCTGGCGGTGCTGGAGCTTGCCAGGCTGGGCCACGTCGCCCTCCAGCAGGACGAAGGTGATAGAAGCCAGATCAGCATTGCCCTGGCCCGGCTGAGCGGGGAAGACCACGCGGGCGACGCCGCGCGACGCGCTCCCGAGGCGGAGTCAGTTTGAGCGACCGGCCGGCTCTGTGTTAGAATCTGGCGTCTCGCCTCTGTCGCCGCAGTGCGCGCTGCGGCACCAGGCAGGGGACGATAGGGAGAAATCCGGTGGCTCAAGCGATCATATCGGACGTTCATGCCAATCTCGAGGCGTTCAAGGTCGTCCTGGCCGACATAGAGGAGCAAAGGGCCACGGACATCATATGCCTGGGCGACCTGATCGGCTACGGGCCGAATCCCAAGGAGTGCCTCGACATGGCCGTAGACTTCGACGTGGTGATCCTGGGCAATCACGAGGCGGCCCTGCTGGTCCAGGGAGAAGGCATGGTGTTCAACATGAGGGCGAGAGGATCCGTGGACTGGACGCGCCAACAGTTGGACATGCTGGGCGAGGACCGGGAAGCGAACGCGAGACGGTGGAATTTCATCGGCTCCCTGGATGAAACCTACATGGCGGACAATATCCTCTACGTGCACGGGACTCCGCGCGATCCCACCGGCGAATACCTCTATCCCAAAGACATCTACAACCCGGATAAGATCATAGAGATCTTCAGGATGTTCGAGTGGGTCTGCATGGTGGGACACACGCACGTGCCGGGCATCTGGACGGATGAGCTGGGTTACCACTCACCTGAAGAGGTCAAGTTCAAGTATCGGCTCCCGGCCGACGAGAAGACGATCATAAACGTGGGCAGCGTGGGTCAGCCGCGCGACGGGGACCCGCGAGCCTGCTACGTGTTGCGCGACGGGGACATGGTCACGTTCCGAAAGCTGAAGTACCCGGTCCTGGAGACGGCAACCAAGATTGCGAACATCCCCGACCTCGACCGCACCCTGGCCGAGCGTCTCCTGGAGGGCCGGTGAGAAGCGCGCCCCGTGCAGCGGCACGGGCACTGCCATCCTCCACAATTGGCGGACCGCAGGATGGATAAAAAGACATTCATACAGTTCCTGCTCGTCAGCATGGTCATCATGACCGCGTGGTCTCTCCTCATGGGGCCGCGCCTCGCCAGGATGCGCGCCGAGCAGGCGCCTGCGCCGCCCGCAGCGAGCAATCAAGTCGAACCCCAAGAGCCTCTTAAGGAGCCCACCGTCGAGCAGCCGCCTGCCCCCGAGAAGGAAGTGGACGTGGTGCGCGGCATCCCCCTCAGCAACGACCTGCTAGGCACGTCGTGGACCAACGTGGGCGCCGCCCTGGAGCAGGTCCAGCTTCTCGAGTACAGGGCGCCCTACTTCGTTGAGAAAGACGGTGAGAAGACGCGCCCCGTCCTCACGTTGGTGAAGGAGTTTCAGGAGGGTTACTGCAGCGACGTGATAGAGGGGATAACGTTCTCCCGCGGCCCGGGCCACCAGGAGGAAGGCTGGAGCCAGGACGTGCCGACTGCCGACGTGATATACGAGGTCGTGGAGAGCGACAACCGCATCGTCTTCGAGAGCGCACTGCATCCGTGGTTGAAGGTCCGAAAGACGGTCAGCATCGAGCCGGGCGCCTACAACTTCGACGTGAAGCTGGAGTTCGAGAACCGCACGGACAGCGATCTCCAGTTCTCCTACCGGCTTCGCGGCGCGGCGGGGATCGAACGCGAAACGCTGCAAGGCTCATCGCTCGCCAGCGCCGTCGGTTGGAGCAAAGGCGCCAACGGCTACCACGTGGCGGAGATTGCCGCCTACAAGGTGGCGAGAACCGAGAGAGCGGCGGAGCAAGCCGAGAAAAACGGCGACCAGGCAAAGTCCGAGGAGCTGCTGAAGAACCTGACGAACGAATCAGCGGGCCTGGTCTGGGCGGGCACCGTGGGCCAGTACTTCGCGGCCCTTGACCAGCCCGCTGGGCCCGACCAGATCGCACGCGTCGAATCCCGATCCATCACCGAGACGGATATCCTTAAGGCACAGGGCAGATGGGGGCCGGGAAGCATATCCCCCAGGCAGGAAAGGGGCCGGGCCCAGTTGGCTCGCAGCAACGTCTGCGTCATCATCCACTTCAAAGCCCTGGAGCTTTCCGCCGGCGAGACGACAGCGCGCACCTACAGATTCATCGCTGCGCCCGAGATCACAGAGGCTCTTGAACGCTACGGACGCGGAATGACAAGCGCCCTCCGCGCAAGCAGCATTCCCGGGGTAACGTGGGCCCTGTCGTTGGGCACGATCTCCTGGGTCAATCCCATGATGCTGGGGATCCTGAAGTTCTTCCACTGGATTATTCCCAACTACGGGATTGCCATACTGCTGCTGACGGTTATGATGAAGATAGTGCTGCATCCGCTCACGCGGAAGGGGCAGGTCGGCATGCACAAGATGCAGCAGCTTCAGCCGAAGATCGCCGAGCTGCGCAAGAAGTTGGGCGACGACAAGCAGAAAATGGCGCAGGAGCAGATGGCGCTCTTCAAGAAGTACGGCGTCCACCCCATGAGCGGGTGCCTGCCGATGCTGTTGCAGATGCCCGTTTTCATAGCCCTGTTTGTGACCCTCAGGAGCGCCGTCGAGCTGCGGCAAGCCACGTTCGTACCGGGCTGGATAGACGACCTCAGCGGGCCGGACACAATATTCCACCTGCCGTTTTACGTGCCGCTGCTCAACGTCAACCAGGTGAATGTGCTCCCCTTCCTGATGCTGGCCGCCTGGCTCCTGAACCAGAAGTTCACTCCGAAGCCTTCTGACCCTCAGGCGCAGCAGCAACAGAAGATGATGCAGTTCATGCCGTTCCTTTTCACGTTCATGCTCTATAGCCTGGCCAGCGGTCTGCTCCTTTACTGGACGGCGAGCTCCGCGTTTGGCATACTGGAGCAATGGTTCATACGCAGGAGGCTGGCCGGGATCAAACTCAGGCCCGTAGCTGAGGAAGAGGCGAGAGCGCGGAAAGGCGAAAGGGCCCGCCCAGCGCGCCAGAAGCCGGGGTTCTTCGGCAGACTCGCGCAGGCGGTCGAGGAGCAGACCAGGAAGAGCAGCCGGGCGCGCAGCGGCAAGCCGAAAAAACGACCGTGACCTTCGCGCGCACTGGGGAATGGAAGCCGTGAACGCAGACGACGAGCGCAGCCAGGCGGTGACGCAGGAGATCGAGACACTCCAGGAGCAGCTCGCGTCCCTGGCGGGCATAGTGGAATCCGTGTTCGCCGAATCCATCATCGCACTGGTGGACGGTGACCTGACGGCGGCGCGGGAGGTCCGACAGGAGGACTACAAGGCGCACAAGGTGTGGCTCCAGGCGGACAGGCTCTGCGTGGACCTGCTCGCCAGCGGCGCTCTGAGTCTGGACGAAGTGAACCTGGTATGTGCGTCCATAAAGATTGCGTTTGATCTGAAGATGATGGCCGATGAGGCCATGCACATATCGCAACTCATCAGCATGTGCTCGGCCCAGAAGCTCTCGCGCGGAGCCGCAACGGACCTGGTCCCCCGCATGGCGGAACTCACTCAAGGCATACTCGGCGATACGAGCGAAGCGCTCGTCAACCGGAGCCTTATCGAGGCAGGAAACCTCCACACGGCCTGCCGCGAGCTTGAATCCCTGAACAGGCAGCTCTTCGAGCACCTGGCCAACGAGATTGCCTCGGCGAAGCAGAATGCGCAGGTTGCTCTTGCGCTCACGCTGGTTGGGCGCGCCTTCACGGACATGGGTCAATGCGCGCTCGACATCGTTACCCACATCCCGAGCATCCGCGGCGAGGAGGGTCCGCAACACGTACCTCCGGACGAAGGGGCCCCCTGTTGATGTTTCGGGGAGGCAACTCGTCCTCGTCGTCGAGCAGTCAGCGCTCAGCTTTCAGCATTCAGCTATCGGCTATCATGCTCCTGCTCGAAACCGCCAAGCTCTCTTCGATGGTCCCCCGGACATCGCCCCCCCGCTTACTTGCCGCGCAGTGCGCGCAGCCTGTGCATCAGACGCTCCTGCCGGCCGAACAGGTCGTGCAGGCAGACGTACTCCCGGTATAGCTCGTCGTAGGCAGCCGCCCGTTCCGGTGCAGGACTGTAAGTCTTCTTGAACGGCTTGGCCATGCGCGCCGACGCTTCCTGGATGGAATCGCAGCCGCCCCGCTCCCTGCCCGCAGCCGCTGCGCCGCACATCGCGGCCCCAAGCGCCATCGCCTGAGCCGTGCCCGCGACCTTCATGGGAATGTTGCACACGTCTGCGAAGACCTGCACGACGAACGGGTTCTGCTCCGGCAGCCCGCCGCAAGCGACGAGTTCGTTGATCTCGATCCCGGCCTCGACGTAGGCCTGAAGGATGCGCCTCGTCCCGAAGGCAGTCGCCTCGATGAGCGCGCGGTATATCTCTTCAGGCTTCGTGTTGAGCGTGGCGCCGACCAGCAGGCCGCTCAGCTCGGCGTCCATGAGGATGCTCCTGTTGCCGTTCCACCAGTCCAGCGCCAGCAGTCCGCTCTCGCCCGGCGCGAGCGCCGCCGCCTTCTCGCTCAGAAGGGTGTGGACGTTGACACCCCGCTCAGCGGCCGCCTGCTCATACGCGGCCGGAACGCAGTTCTTGACGAACCACGCGTAGATGTCTCCGCCTGCACTCTGGCCCGATTCGTACGCGTAGCAGCCGGGGATGATCCCGTCCTTCACAATGCCCAGCGGCCCCTCGAACAGCTTGAGCTCCGCGCCGAGCATCATGTGGCAGAAGGACGTGCCCAGGACCAGCACCATCGTGCCCGGCTCCGTCACGCCCACGCCCGGAACGCCCACGTGGGCGTCAATCATCCCGGCGCTGACCGGCGTTCCGGCCTCCAGGCCCAACCTCTCCGCCCATTCGGCGCTCAGCCCGCCGACGGACTCCCCTGACGGGATGATCTTTCCCATCAGCTTCTGCTCAAAGAACCCTCCGAAGCCCGGCTCAACGGCCTCCAGGAAATCGCGGGACGGATAACCCAGCCCCTCCACGTGCATCGCCTTGAAGCCGGCGCAGCAGGCGTTGCGGGCCAGCCTGCCTGTGAGCTGCCAGACGATCCAGTCGGCCCCTTCCACGAAGGTGTGCGCGGCATCGTAAACGCGGCGCGATTTGTGAAAGGTCTCGAGCGCCTTTGGCAGCACCCACTCGCTGGAGATTGCGTGCGCGTAGTAGTCCATGAACGCCTCGCCGCGCTCCTCGGCGACGGTCTGGATGCGTCGGGCTTCGCTCGCGGCACCGTGGTGCTTCCAGAGCTTGACCCACGCCTGCGGGTCGGCGCTCATCTCCTTCTTCACGCAGAGCGGCGTGCCTTGCTTGTCAGTGGGCATGACCGTGCACGAGGTGAAGTCCAGTCCGATGCCCACCACGTCCGATCCCCGGGCGCGTGCCTCCTTCAGCACACCGGGGACGACCACGTCGAGGCCGTCGAGGTAGTCTCGCGGGTCTTGCAGGAACCAGTCGGCCCCCAGCGGCGGTGCGCCGGCGACGGGGAGCTTCTCATCCAACACGCCGTGCGGATACTGAAAGGCCTTTTCCGCGACCTCCCGCCCGGTTTCCACCTCCACCAGCAGAGCCCGCACAGACTCCGTCCCGAAATCCAGGCCCAGACTCAGCTTCATCTATGCGCGTCCTTTCATTCCATTAGCCACAGAGACACAGAGGACACAGAGAACGGCAAGGAGCCAATTCTTATAACGACAAACGACACGGACAACGACAACGCCCTGCCCACAGGGACGGCACAAGGGACTTCTTGCCGCGCAGCCGACCGTCTCCTCCATCAGACAACCGTGGCGTCATCCACGTGTACCTCATTTATTGGCCTTTTGGAAAGAAATGGAACATCTTCCGGGACCGATTTCTTTCCTCCCCCCCTCCCTTCGGGAGGGGCAAGGGGGAGGGATTCAAGCCCCTCACCCTTCTCTCTCACACCGGGAGAGGGAACGCAGGCAGCGTCCATTGCTTTTTGTTAAGATCAATAATGGTCGTTCGTGCCGTCCTCTGTGTCCCTGTGGCTGACTCACAGCACGAAGCGCTTGACGCCGTCCTTGACAAGCCTGCCATTGAAGTTGATGAGCAGGCCGAGCCGCTTGCCGGTGATTTTGAGGTATGTCAGTATCTGGGCCTCGAAAACCGGATCGTGCCTCTCCACACTCTTAACTTCAACAATCACCCTGTCTTCTACAACAAGATCAATGCGGTATTCCCCGATCGGCCTCTGCTTGTACAGAACAGGCACGGCAACCTGGCGCTCGAACGGGATCCCTGCAGCCTCCAGCTCAATGGCCAGTGCGTTCTCGTAGAGTGACTCCAACAACCCTGGACCGAGGTTGCGGTGGACTTCAATCGCGCAGCCGATGATCTTCTCGGTTAGTGCGTCCCTATCGGGCAAGGCCATCCCTTTCCAGGCTTTAGCCACAGAGGCACAGAGCACACAGAGGACGGCAAGGAGCCAATTCTTATAACGACAAACGACACGGACAACGACAACGCCCTACCCACAGGCACAACACAACGGACTTCTTGCCGCGCAGCCGATCGTCTCCTCCATCAGACAACCGTGGCGTCATCCACGTGTACCTCTTTCGCATAGGTCAACAGAATGGGTAAAGCGATGCGCGGCGCACGTGTGGCTCCGTAAGATGCTTTCCAGAAACCACTTGTGACTATGGCACGTCGGAGGCATCTGTTTTCCCTTTCTTGTGCTCCTATATAATCGTCGTTCGTGCCTTTCTCTGTGTTCTCTGTGGCTCTGTGGCTACGTGAAAGAAGGCGCCCTCACCCTCCCCCGCCCGGGCGGACAAGCCTCTCCCACCGGGAGAGGGAAAGGGAGAGGGGGTGCACGGTGTTCCTTTTTTTTCTGAACATCAATAATCGTCGTTCGTGCCGTTCTCTGTGTCCTCTGTGTCTCTGTGGCTACGTGAAGGAAGGCGCGCTCACCCTTCCCCACCGGCAGAGGGAAAGGGAGAGAGGGTGCACGGTGTTCCTTTTTTTTCTGAACATCAATAATCGCCGTTCGTGCCTTTCTCTGTGTTCTCTGTGCCTCTGTGGCTACGTGAAGGAAGGCGCCCTCACCCTTCCCCACCGGCAGAGGGAAAGGGAGAGGGGGTGTAGGGTGTTCCTTTTTTTTCTGAACATCAATAATCGCCGTTCGTGCCTTTCTCTGTGTTCTCTGTGCCTCTGTGGCTACGTAAGCCGTTCGGCGAAGCGGACCGCCCGTTCGAAGATGCGCAGGCCATCCCCGCGTTCTTTCAAGCCCTCGCGCGTCCAGCGTGGATGCTGTATGGGCAGGCAATGTCGTTCCGGGTGAGGCATCATGCCCAGCACCCTGCCGGTGGGGTCGCAGACGGCCGCGATGTCGTCCACCGAGCCGTTCGGATTCCAGGGGTAGCCGGCGGACCGGCCCTCGGAATCCACGTAGCGGAAGACGACCTGCCCCTTCTCCCGCAGCGCGTCGAGCACGCCCTCGTCGGCCGGGACGAACTTGCCCTCGGCATGTGCGACCGGCAGGTAAATGGACTCATCGTCCTCGACGAGCACGCACCGGCTCGCGGGGGATTTCAGATAAACCCAACGGTCCTCGAACTTGTAGCTGTCGTTCGTGGTGAGGGTCGCCTGCTGCTGCCATCTGGTGAGCCCGGGCAGGAGGCCGGTCTTGACCAGAACCTGGAAGCCGTTGCAGATGCCGATGACGAGCTTGCCGCCGTCAATGAACTCCTCCAGCGCGGGGCGAAGGAGTGTGATGAGTTCGTTGGCCAGGACCGTCCCCGCGCCCAGGTCGTCCCCGTAGCTGAACCCCCCGGGGATGGCAAGCACGGCGAACTGCGAGAGCACGGCCGGCTCCTTCCGCAGCACGTTGACGTGCAGCCTGGTCGTCTGCGCCCCGGCGAGCCGAAACGCAAAATCCGTCTCTTCGTCACAATTGGTGCCGCCGGTCCGAAGTATGAGCACTCTGGCCGCCATGTTCCGTTTCGATCTCCTCTCAACGCGGGAAGCGCAACGCGACAACGCCCGGCTGGTATTCTATGGGGTGGCGTCGGGATTTCAAGCGTCGAAGTGCGCGCACGCGCAGCGCGTCTCAGGGCGCGGGCGTCACGACGCCGTCCCCGTCCGCATCCACCCAGAACGGATTGGTGACTGCGAACGGCACCGCCCCCCTGCCCTGTTCGTCGGAGTAGACGGGGGTCATTCCCTTGTCGCCCTCAACACTGACCACGAACCAGCAGTCCGACTCCGCCTCAAGCTCAAGCTCACGCTCCAGGACGACGGCGTCCTCACGCTCGCCCGCCTCCAACGTCTGCACGCACTCACCGTTGCGGAAGACCTTCACCCGAGCCACGTCAACCCACTGCGGCGCTTCCACTTTCAGGCGCAGCCGCACGCTCCCTTCCGTCGCGGCCACAAGGCTGCCGATCGGACGCCCGTTAAGTGTCACCTTGAGGAAAGGGCCGTTGCTCACGAAAGCGTCCGGCGTGGCAGGCAGCGAGCGGACGGCGCGGATGAGTTCGTCCGACGTGGGGCGCCCCGTGAGCCTCGGACAGTGCAGGTAGGTGCGCGCTCCAAGGGAAGCAGTGTCCGTGACAGAGCCGGAGTCGCTCCCCCCGGTGACGATCACCCGTCGCCCGCTGTTGAGCAGGGAGAACCAGTACGGAAGCATCAGGCGGGCGTCCCTGCTCTGGCGACCTGTAAGCAAGCGGATCGCATCGAAATGCTCGGAAAGCGGCGGCGAATCCGGCGCCTCCGGCCGGAAGCCGGCCAGCGCGAAGTAGCCGGTGCTGCCGGTGGGCGCCTCGAGCTGGATAAGCGAACCGGGTGATTGATCCCGCAGCAGACTGAATACCTCATCGGCGCTCTCGCCCCACTCGTCCGGCGACGGCAGCCTGGCGGCGGGCTCGGGCAGGACGGTGATCCGCCCCGTGTACGCGTTCATCACTTCAAGGGCGGCAATCACCGGCGGATCCGCGTCCGCCGGCTCTAACGGACCCTCGACACGCTGGGCCTGCCGCACTACCAGAGCCCCATCCAGACCCTCGCAGCAGTTAAGCAGGACCCTCTCTGCAAGCGTCAGGACCGAGTCCGGGCTCCAATCAACCCGCTGCCCGCAATCAACAGCCGCATAGTCCCCGGGGTCAATGACCTGCTGGAGGGTGACCTCCGCCTCCACGGTCGTGCCCGGGGCCGCGCTCACGCGCGTGGTCGTGGTGTCGTAAAGGGGCCCCTTGGACGCGACGATCTCGTACTCAGCCAGGGGTCCCGCCTTCGCCTGCAACAGGGGCACGAAGGCCTCCCCCGACGCCGGCACGAGCACGGTTCTGCTGCCACCCAGACCCGAGAAGAGAGGTCCGTTGTGCACTGAAGGCGACCGGTCAGATGTCGGACGAACGGTCACGCGTGCGCCGGTCGGTCGGACGAATCCGTGCGTGGACGCATTCACGCGCAGGCGCAACCCGGCTCGCGGCAGAAGACTGATGGACATTGCATGCGGAGCGCCGCGTGCTATGCTGATGATCGCTTCGAATACGTTCCGGCCCGGCGCGCCACACGTGACCTTGTACGACCCCTCCGGGAGGCGAAGCGTCGCGTTGCCCCCGCTGTCGGTCACCACGAGTGCAACATCGGCTCTTGCCGGGGACGAAAAGGACACGTATGCACCCTCGACGGGATGCCTTGTCCCCTTCTCCGTGACGTGCAGGGTCAACTCCGCCGTCATCGCTGCGTCGGTCCCGCGCAATTCCGAGCCGATCCGCGCTGGATACCCATAGGCGGCTGTAAGCGAACGATAGTACTTCCGCACCTTGCCCGGGCCCACGTCACGTCTCTCATACACCACGCACGAATGGCTCCCCCAGTGCGTGCTGTCAACCGGCCCCCTGTCGGCAGCGCTGAGGCCCCAGACGAAGCCGCCGCCGAAAAAGGAAAACCATTCCGTGCGCAGCTCCCTGCCTGCCGGGTGCAGGCCCCACCCCTCGACGAAACGTTCCGTGCGACCCTGATAGACCAGATCGCCGAATTCGAGACCGCCGGCGACCGACTCGCCCCGGTTCTCGACACTTGTGGCGATCTCCAGGCTGCGCGAGCCCGGCTGCAGTCTGTACTCGGTGCGGACCAGCACAGAGCTGTTCCCACGCAAGTGGCCCGAAGCAACGACTACCGCGCTGCCCGAATCGGTCGGCTGTTCAGCGAGCGAAACCTCTTCGCAGACGACATTCGGAGTATCGCCCGCGCCCACCTGCGGGACGAGCAGCCGCATCCTGTCCTCCCCTCCATGGACGGCCGCGTCCAGCAGACCGCCGGCGCACGCAGGCGAGGGATCGTCGTGGTCCTCGGCCCCTACCACAAACCTCACGAACGCGTTCTGCAACAGGTAGTCTCCCACCCTCCCTTCCGCGCCCGGACCTGGAATCAGGTCCGGATAGAACCTAATCCGCTCCGCCTCCGCCCGCCCGACAAACTCCAGGTTGATGAGCGATTCGAGTCCCTGATCCGACTCCTGCCCGGCGCCGCGCCACAGGCAACCCGCAGCCAGGGCCATGGCCGCCGCCAGACATACAATAAGCGCGCCGGCGGTTCGATAACTGTGACTCCCCGCCGGCCGACAGCAGCCCCCGTGCAGGTCGGGCCCGTGCTGTCCCAGCCCGGGCAATCCATTTGCCATCGCCTGTCTCCTCGTGTCCGCGATTAGCGATGGTCAGATAATGCCCGCCTGACGGCGACCTGTCAAGTCGAACCAAGGGGCCAAAAAACGCAGCGTTTGCTTTTCCCATTGGGGTGTGATAGCCTGAAAAAATCAGTGGCGCTGCCAGTTCGTTTCCGTCGGATCATGCCCAACCCGATCGGGGGACAGACATGCCGGTCAGCGACTATTGCGAAAAAGTGCAAAAGGCCATCAAGCGGGATGACATCCGCGGCGTCTACGGCAAGACCATTGACGCCGCGTTTGCTCGTGCGCTTGGCAGGAGCGTCGCCGAAACTTTCCGTCGCAACACGGCCGTTGCGCCGGTCAACATAGCAGTCGGACACGACATGCGGCTGAGCGGTCCGGTGCTCGCCGAGGCGCTCTGCGCAGGGCTGGCCGAGGGGGGGTGCAGGCCCATCCGGATGGGTTGGACGGGCACGGAGCTGATGGGCTTCATGGCGGCGCATTACACCGACGTCATTGACGGTGCCGTGATGGTCACCGCCTCTCACAATCCGCCTGACTACAACGGTTTCAAGTTCTACGGCCGCGAAGCACAACCCCTGACCCTCGCGTCAGACTTCAAGCCTCCCCTGCCCGAGAACGACATAGATCGCGTCACGCTGGCTGTGAAGAAGTCCTCGGTTCCTCAGCGGTTGCGCTGGGAGGAGTTTGCGCCGGATTACGTGCGCACGGCGATCGAGAAGGGCGCCCTGGACTTCGAGCAGGCCGGCTGCGGCGCGCGCAAACCGATGCGCATCGCTGTGGAAGCAGGCAACGGAATGGGCGGAAAGATCATGCGCGAGTTCGCGAAGCTCGCGCCCCAGTTCGAGTGGACCTTCTCGAACGACCAGCCCGACGGCCGCTTCCCCAACGTCCTTCCCAACCCCCTGCTGGCAGAGTACCAGCAGATGGTCGCCGACCTGGTTCGGGAAAGCCGCAGCGACGTCGGGGTCTGCTTCGACGGGGACGCGGACCGCGTTGCACTCACCGATGAACGCGGAGAGATGATCTCCCCGCCGCTCCTGGCGGCGCTGATAGGCAGGCGGCTCAGGGAGAAGATGGGGCCCGACATCAAGATAGGCTTCAACCTCGCGTGCAGTTGGGTGATTGCGGATACGCTCGGCGACAGGACCAATGTCACCGGCGACGGGCCGTGCGTGGTGACGCCCGTCGGGTACGGCAGGATCAAGGTAGTCATGTACAATAAGCGGGAGATAGCATTCGCCGCCGAGCACTCCGGGCACTACGTATTCCGCGAGTTCTACACCTCTGACAGCGGCATGCTGGCCGGAATGTTTATGCTTGAGCTTGCGGCGGAGCTGCATGCGAAGGGCAGGACGCTCTCGGAGGAATTGAAGGAGCTGCGAACGCGCTACTGTGAATCGGGCGAGATCAACTTCCAGCTTCCGCCGGACCGCCCGGCTGACGGTATCATTGCGCAGGCGGCGAAGATGTTCTGCAAGGAAGCGGTGCGCATGTACGCCGTCTCCAAAGAGGGCGTGAAGCAGATCGAGAAGTACCCGCCGCCGTTCGAGCAGCCCGCCTCCGACCTGCGCGTGGAGGCGAAGGACTGGTGGTTCGTCATGCGCAAGAGCGGCACCGAGGCGCGGGCGGGCGACATGTGTCGGCTCTACGTCGAGGCGGTCGGCGACACGGAACTGATGGAGCACAAGCGCGACGCGCTGGTGGACCTGATCGGCCCCCAGTTCAGGATGTGAGGCGCGCCCGCCCGCTGCAAGGGCGCGCAGGCATTCCCTTCCCAGGCCACATGCCGAAGGAATCCCAAAGATGTCAAAGCTTGAGACGCCGAACGTGGGAATCGTCGGCGCCGCGAGCAACGGTAAGGAGGTAGCACAATGCCGAACGAACAACCGATGAGATTCGACACGATTGCCCTGCACGGTGGTCACACCCCGGACAGCGATACGCACGCCCGGGCGGTCCCGATATACCAGACCACCTCGTACGTTTTTGAGGATACGGACCACGCCGCGAGGCTTTTCGCACTCCAGGAACCGGGGTACATCTACACGCGGATCATGAACCCCACCACGGGGGTGCTGGAGAGCCGCGTGGCGATGCTCGAGGGCGGCGTCGGAGGCCTGGCGTTCTCCAGCGGCATGGCCGCCATCACGGCAGGCTTCCTGACCATCATGGGACATGGCGACCACATAGTCGCGTCGAGCGGCCTCTACGGCGGCACGTACACGCTGCTGAGCCAGACCTTTCCGCAGAAGATGGGGATCAACACCACGTTCACCGATACGGACGAGCCCGCGGAGTTCGAGGCGGCCATCACGGACCGCACCAAGCTGCTGTACCTGGAGACGATCGGGAACCCGCGGCTGACCGTGCCGGACTTCGAGGCGATCTGCGAGCTTGCCCACGCGCGCGGCATACCGGTCATGGTGGACAACACCGTGGCGACGCCGTACCTGTGCCGCCCCTTCGAGCACGGCGTGGACATCGTCATGCATTCGCTCACCAAGTACCTCGGCGGCCACGGCAACAGCATCGGCGGCATCCTGGTGGACAGCGGCAGGTTCGACTGGGCGGCGAGCGGAAGGTTCCCGGAGATGGTGGAGCCCGACCCCGCCTATCACGGCCTGGAGTTCGCCAAGACCTTCGGCGGGCAGGCATACATCGTGCGCACGCGCGTGCGGATGCTGCGCGACCTGGGAGGCTGCATCAGCCCGATGAACGCCTTCCTGATACTTCAGGGCATCGAGACGCTCTCGCTCCGCATGGCGCGGCACTGCGAGAACGCCGAGGCGGTGACGGCGTTCCTCGGCAAGCACCGGAAGGTCACCTGGGTCACCTATCCCGGACTGCCGGACCATCCGACGCACAACCTTGCGAAGCGCTACCTGTCGGGCGGGTTCGGAGGCATGATAGGGTTCGGCGTGAAGGGCGGACTGGAGGCGGGCAAGAGGTTCATCAACAGCCTCAAGCTCATCAGCCACCTGGCCAACATCGGCGACGCCCGCACTCTGGCCATCCATCCTGCCAGCACGACGCACCAGCAGCTCAGCCCCGAGGAGCAGGAGCAGACGGGCGTGACTCCCGACTTCGTGCGCCTGTCCGTCGGCATCGAGGACGTCGAGGACATCAAGGCCGACTTGGATCAGGCCCTTAAGAGCCTCTAACAAAATGCGGCTCTGAGAACGCTTGAGATTCCGCCTGCCGTGCAGTAGCATGAGGAGATACTTCACGTTTCCTGCTTCCTGCCGGCGCAAGTGACTCTACGCAACCGAAGCCGGCGGGCCATTGTTAGAGGCTCTTGGTCGGGAACCGGCATGAGCGAAGAGGGATCTGCGGGCATCGTCACGACCAGGCAATGGCGCTTTGCCGAGCCGCCCAGCGAGCTTGACCTGCGGTGCGGCGCCAGGCTCGGCCCCATTGACGTCGCATACGAGACCTACGGCGAGCTGACACCCGAGCGCGACAACGCCATCCTGATATGTCATGCGCTCAGCGGGGACGCTCACGTCGCCGGCAAGCACTCCCCGGACGACCCCAAGTCGGGGTGGTGGGACATCATGGTCGGCCCCGGGAAACCCATTGACACCGAGAAGTACTTCGTCATCTGCTCCAACTGCATCGGCGGCTGCAAAGGCTCCACGGGGCCGTCTTCGCCCAATCCGAAAACCGGCCGCCCCTACGGCGTGGGGTTCCCCATGGTCACCGTCAAGGACATGGTGCAGGTGCAGCATGCCCTTGTCTCGGAGCACCTTGGGCTGGAGCGCCTGCTGTGCGTCACTGGCGGTTCGTTCGGCGGCATGCAGGTGCTCCAATGGGCCATAGACTATCCCGACATGGTGTGGTCGGCCCTGCCCATAGCGACTGCAAGCCGCCTCAGCGCCCAGGCCATCGCATTTGACGAGGTGGGACGGCAGGCCATCTACTCCGATCCGAACTGGAACGGCGGTCACTACTACGAGGGACCCTCCCCCGACAGGGGACTCGCCGTGGCGCGCATGGTGGGACACATCACCTACCTGAGCGACGCGTCCATGCACGAGAAGTTCGGCCGCGGGCTTCAGGACAAACAGACGGTCGGCTATGACTTCGGGCCGCCTGACTTCCAGGTGGAAAGCTACCTGCGCCACCAGGGTGACGCCTTCGTGCAGCGGTTCGACGCCAACAGCTATCTCTACATCACCAAGGCCATGGACTACTTCGACCTGGTGAGCGATTATGGCTCATTGATAGAAGCATTCCGCGGCGTGAAGAGCCGCTTTCTGCTCATATCGTTCACGGGCGATTGGCTCTTCCCCACCTACCAGTCCAAGGAGATCGTGCGCGCGTTGACCGCCAACGCTGTGAAGGTGAGTTTCTGCGAGATCGAATCGGGCTATGGACACGACGTCTTCCTGATCGAGAACGGGGACATAGACAGCGTGATCCGCGGGTTTCTGGACAACTGCCACGCCGAACTCCGGCGCGTGAGCCACGCGACGGCCCAGGGGAGATAAGCGGCTCCATGGCCATCCGCATAGACTACGAATACATCGAGTCCCACGTGCCGGAGGGCGCCAGGGTATTGGACCTGGGCTGCGGGGACGGAACGCTGCTGGAGCACCTGATCACCCGAAAACGCGTGGACGCCGTCGGCATCGAGATAGACCAGAGGGCAGTGCAAGAGTGCATAGACCGGAACGTGCCCGTGTATCACGGCGACATGATCGAAGGCATGGCCATGATGCCGGACGGCTCGTTCGACTGCGTGGTGCTGAGCCAGACCCTTCAGCAGGCCCTGCAGCCCGCAAAGGTCGTCGAGGAGATGCTGCGCGTCGGGCGCAAGGCGATCATCAGCTTCCCGAACTTCGCGCATTGGAGGATCCGCCTTCAACTGCTGCTGGCCGGCAGGATGCCCGTCACCGCCGTGCTGCCCTACGCATGGCACGATACGCCGAACGTACATCTTCTGACCATCAGGGACTTCTCCAGGTTCTGCAACGAAAGAGACCTTCGCATCGTGGACAAGGTGTTCTTCGCGGCCTCCTATGCAAGGTTGCCGGGACTTGGGGCGAACCTCCTGGCGGCGATGGCCGTGTTTGTGATCGAAAAGCAATGAGCCGCTGATGAACGCGGATGAACGCAAAGACTGAATCATCTGACGGAAACGGTCATTGGAGCCGGGTTCCCTGAGAAGGTGTACGAGAATGCGTTGATGCACTCTTGCCGGAGCGTCTGCCACAGTGCCTGAATTACCTGAACGCAACAAGCCGCGGATGAACGCAGATGAACGCGAATACCTCAATCACCTCGCGGAAACGGTCATCGGAGCGGCGTTCGAGGTCAGCAACGTGCTCGGAGCAGGATTCCTGGAGAAGGTGTATGAGAATGCGCTGCTGCACGAGCTCCAGCTTCGAGGGCTGAAGGCGGAGGCCCAAAAGCCTATTGGCGTGACATACAAAGGCAAGAGCGTCGGCGATTACGTTCCGGACGTCCTGGTAGATGACCATCTTATTGTGGAACTCAAGTGCGTTGATGCGCTCTTGCCGGAACATCTCGCGCAGTGCTTGAATTACCTGAAGGCAACAGGACTTCGCCTCGCATTGCTGCTTAACTTTCAGCGGCCAAAGGTTGAAGTGAAGCGCGTTGTGTTGGGTTTCTGAATCTGTGTTTATCCGCCCGCCAGAGGCGGGTAAACGTGCATCCGCGGCTAAGGCGTCTTTGAGCGGCGGCAAGGCTAATGTGCGAAGCGACTGCGAGCAATGCGAAGAACGTTCTGGACCTGCTGGAGAAGGCACATCCGGATGCGAGGATATACCTGGATTTCGACTCGCCCCTCCAGCTCCTCGTGGCCACCATTCTCTCAGCGCAGTGCACCGATGCGAAGGTGAACCAGGTCACGCCCGGGCTTTGGAAGGCCTTCCCGACGGCAAGAGCGATTGCTGGAGCTGACAGGGCGAAGCTCGAGGAGATCGTTCGGCCCACAGGTTTCTTTCGCAAGAAGGCCGAGAGCGTTCAGAAGGTCTGCCAGGCAGTCGTGGAAGACTTTGGCGGCAAGGTGCCCGACAGTCTTGAAGACCTCATCAATCTGCCGGGCATCGGGAGAAAGACGGCCAACGTTGTCCTGTCAAACGCCATGGGCCAACAGGCCATCGCCGTGGACACGCACGTCGGAAGGGTCTCTCAGCGCATAGGCCTGGCGCGGAGCAAAGACCCTGACAAGATCGAGCAGGAGCTCTGCGCTGTCATCCCCCAGCAGCGCAGGACCCGCGCAACACACCTGCTGGGCACGCACGGACGACGCATCTGCTCAGCCAAGAAACCGGACTGCGAACACTGCCCCATCAGCGGACTCTGCGATTACTATGCGGGCCAGAGCGGCCGCTGAATCGCCCTCGGAAGCCACCATGGTCAGATCGGCAGACATCTCGGCAGCGACCACGCGCAGGGTGCGCATTCTTGCGCGCGGCCGCGTGCAGGGGGTGGGGTTCCGACCCACTCTTTACCGCGCACTCACGAAGCGAGGCTGCGGCGGCACCGTCCGCAACACGCCTGAGGGAGCGGTGATCGAGGTGGAGGGCAGCGCCGCAGCGGTTCGGCAGATCTTGGAGGAATTCCCTTCGCTCATCCCGGCCCTGGCGCGTGTGGACGAGATGCTCGTCGAGGAAACCGAGCCTCTCGGGCAGACGGAGTTCACTATCAGCGAAAGCTCGTCCGACGGGACAAGCCTCCTGCCCATCCCGCCCGACCTGGCGACGTGCAGCGAGTGCGCCGACGAGTTGAGCGCGCCCGACGGACGCCGCCGCGCTTACGCATTCAACACGTGCACGGCGTGCGGGCCGCGCTTCACGATCGCGCGCGCGGTGCCGTTCGATCGGCCCACCAACACCATGCACGAATTCCCGCCCTGCCCTGAGTGCTCGCGGGAATACCGCGACCCGGGCGACCGGCGATTCCACGCGCAGACGATCTCCTGCCCCACCTGTGGCCCTTCGCTCGAGTTCTTCGCCCTCCGGCCGGAACAGGAAAGCCGTGCTCCCCTGCCCGCTCGTGAGGCCCCCATCGAGCAGGCGCGAGAGATGCTCAAGGCCGGGAAGATGGTAGCCATCAAGGGAATCGGCGGCTTCCACCTCGCCTGCGACGCCACGCGCGAGGGCGTCGTGCAGGAATTGCGCCGGCTTAAGAAGCGCCCGCATAAGCCGCTCGCCATCATGGTGCGGAACATGGACGTCTGCCGGAGCATCTGCGAGGTGAGTCCGTCAGAGGAAGACCTTCTCACCTCCGCGCAGTCGCCGATCGTCCTGCTCCGCAAGAAGGCCGGCGGAGCCGTCGCCGAAGCCGTCGCGCCCGGTCTGAACCATCTCGGCGTGATGCTCCCCTACACGCCCCTGCATGCCATGCTTTTGGACGACCCGGAAGTCCCGGCGGCCCTGGTGATGACGAGCTGCAACCGCTCCGAAGAGCCTATCGCAACGGAGGCGGACGCCGTGCTGACGGGCCTGCGTGACATCGTTGACGGCGTTCTCACCCACGACAGGAAGATAGCCAACCGCTGCGACGATTCGCTCGTCGCCGTCTTCCGCGACACGGCGCTCCCGATGAGGCGCTCGCGCGGCTACGTGCCCGAGCCGGTCGTGCTGGACCGGGAAGGGCCGCCGGTCCTCGGCACAGGCGCCATGTGGAAGAACACGTTCGCGCTGACGACCGGCCGACGCGCTTTCCTGAGCCAGCACGTCGGCGACGTCTCGGACGCGGACAATGCCGCATACTTCGCCGAGACGTTCCGCAAGTTCTCCGAACTCCTGCGCCTCCAGCCGGAAGTGGTCGCGTGCGACATGCATCCAGACTACCCGACGACCGCCTTCGCGCGTGAACTGGCGCGTGAGCACGGGTTGGCGCTCGTTCAGGTGCAGCATCACCACGCCCACGTCGCCTCGTGCCTGGCCGAGCATCGCCGCGCCGGTCCCGTCATCGGCGTGAGCATGGACGGCACGGGCTACGGCGAGGACGGCGCCGTCTGGGGCGGGGAGTTCCTCGTCGCCGACCTCAAGGACTACGAGCGCAGGTATCACCTCCAGTACGTGCCGATGCCGGGCGGCGAGCAGGCCGTCTTGCAGCCCGACCGCATGGCGCTCGCGCACCTGGCTCGCGCGATGGGACCGGACAACGCGCTGGAGAGGATGGCGCCCTCGATGGGCGAAGGGACCGCCAGGACGCTGCTCGGCATCATGGACAGGGAGCAGTTCTCCCCGCGCACGTCAAGTTGCGGGCGGCTCTTCGATGCGCTCGCCGCCCTGCTTGGTGTGCGTCACCGCGTCACTTACGAGGGCCAGGCCGCCTGCGAGCTGGAAGCCATCTCTGCCGAGGGAGAACCGGGGGCGTACGACTTCGACTATGGCGAGGACGACATCCTCCTTGGCGGAATCGTGCGCGGCGCGTGTGAGGACTCCGACAACGGCGCGCCGGCGGAGACGATCGCGGCCCGGTTCCACAACACCATCGCCGCAATCATCGTCGAGACGTGCCGCCGACTGCGCCGGGAAACAGGCATCAGGGAAGTTGCGATGTCCGGAGGCGTCATGCAGAACCGGCTCCTGCTCTCCCTCGCCGTGCCGGTTCTTGAGAAGGAAGGATTCGGCGTTCTGCTCCAGACGGCGGTGCCTCCGAACGACGGCGGCATCTGCCTCGGCCAAGTGGCGTGCGCCATCGCGCGCGCTGCGGACGCCGATGGATTATAAGCCCCGAGAAGAACAATGTGCTGGGCGATTCCGGCCAAGATAATCCAGATAGACGGTGACCTGGGGAGAGCGGAGCTTTCGGGCACCGTCCGCGAGGTCGGCCTGCAACTGATCGACGACCCGCAGCTCGGCGACTACGTCCTCATCCACGCCGGCTTCGCAATCCAGAAGCTGGACGAGCAGGAGGCGCAGGAGACGCTGCGCCTGTGGCAGGAGATGCTGGAGAGCTACAGTGGGGAAGATGAAGTTCATAGATGAGTTCCGCGACCCGACGGTTGTGCGCGGGCTGTGCGAGCGCATCGCCGCTCTGTCGGCGCGGCTCGGCCGGACCGTGCGCTTCATGGAGGTGTGCGGCGGGCACACGATGGCGATCCACCGCTTCGGCATCCCCGGCCTTCTCCCGGAACAGATCCAGCTTCTGAGCGGGCCTGGGTGCCCGGTCTGCGTAACCCCCACAACCTATATAGACAGGGCCATCGAGTACGCCCGAGAGCAGGACGCTGTGATCACGACGTTCGGCGACCTTTACCGCGTGCCCGGCAGCGACGGCAGCATAGAGGACGCGGTCGCGCGCGGGCTGGACGCGCGCGTGGTCTACTCGTCTCGTGACGCGCTGAAGATCGCCGCAGAGAACCCGGAGCGCCTCACGCTGTTCCTGGCGATAGGATTCGAGACCACCGCCCCCACGGTCGCCGCGACCGTGCAGGAAGCAGCGGCGGGAGACGTGAGGAACTACCGCGTGCTGTCCGGCCACAAGCTCATGCCCCCCGCGCTCCGGGCACTGCTCGAAGCGCCCGAGGTAGCCCTCGACGGGTTCATCCTGCCCGGGCACGTCTCGACCATCATCGGCGTGGAACCCTACAGGTTCATCGCGGAGGAGTTCGGGCTGCCCTGCTGCATCACGGGGTTCGAGCCGGCTGACGTCCTTCAGAGCATCCTCGCGCTCACCGCGCAGTGCCTTGAGCACGAGGCGCGCGTCGAAAACCGCTACGGCCGCGCCGTCCGAACGGAGGGCAACCCCAGGGCTCGCGCCATCATCGAGCAGGTGTTCCGCCCCGTTGACTCGCAGTGGCGGGGCGTCGGCCTTATAGCCGGCAGCGGACTCGAGCTGAAGGACGAGTGGGGCGCATTCCGCGTGGACGCTCCCGACCCCACACTCCCCTCCGTCGGCATGGAGGAATGCCGATGCGATGAGGTGCTGCGCGGGCTGATCAATCCGCCCGAGTGCGCGCTGTTCGGGAAGCGGTGCACACCCGACACGCCTGTCGGCCCGTGCATGGTATCGTCCGAGGGCTCGTGCGCAGCGTTCTACAAGTACGGCTGCGCGTGAACACGTTCGTTCTTAGCGACCGAAGGGAGCGGTTCTCGCCATCGTAATCGTTGCTCGGAAGGGACAACGGCGATTACGATTACGAGAACGAGAACGGAAGGAAAAAATGGGCGAGCGAACCATCAAACTTGGCCACGGCAGCGGCGGCATCTTGAGCCGGCAGTTAATCGAGGGAAAAATCCTCAGTTACTTCCGCTCGCCGCTTCTCTCTTCGCTGCCGGACAGCGCGACCCTGACGGTCCACGGCGGGCCCATCGCGTTCACGACCGACAGCTACGTGGTGGACCCGATCTTCTTTCCGGGCGGCGACATCGGCAAGCTTGCCGTATTCGGCACCGTGAACGATCTGGCGGTGTGCGGCGTCATCCCGCACTTCATCTCGTGCGCGCTCATTCTGGAGGAAGGATTTCCGGAGGCCGACCTGAACACGATCCTCGCCTCGATGCAGGAGGCGGCCGACGCCGCGCAGGTGGAGGTGGTGACGGGCGACACGAAGGTCGTCCCGCGCGGCAAGGCCGACAAGATCTTCATCAACACCTCCGGCATCGGCATCATGCGTCGCGGCGCAAAGCTGCCGGATGCCGAGATGCGCGTGGGCGACGTCGTCATTGTCTCGGGCCCGCTCGGCGATCACGGAGCAGCTGTGCTGTCCAGGCGCGAGGGGTTGAATCTGGAAAGCTCGGTGCTCAGCGACTGCGCGCCCGTCACGGCGATTGCGCAGACCATATTGGGGCGAGCGGGCCGTGTCTCGCTGATGCGTGACGTGACCCGCGGCGGGCTCGCAACCATCCTGAACGAGGCCGTCTCCGGGGCCGAGGTGGGCATAGTCCTGACCGAGGAGGACATCCCGATTCGCCCGGAGGTCCGTTCCCTCTGCGAGCTGCTGGGGCTCGATCCGATCTACCTGGCGTGCGAGGGACGCGTGGCGGCGGTGGTGGACGCAGCGAACGCCGAAGGCGTCCTCGACGCAGTCCGCCGGGTGCCCGGCGGGGAAGGATGCTGCATGGTCGGCACGGTGTCGGACGATTATCCGGGGCAGGTGGCAGGCCAAACTTCCTTCGGCACACACCGCCTCATCCAGATGCTCAGCGGCGAGCAACTCCCCCGCATCTGCTGAGGCGACGCCCGCCGACGCGGCGTTGTTTGCACGGGCTGTGCTGCGCTCCGCATAATACTGCGAACCCTATCGGCAGAGGGAGGCAAGGCGTGAGCCCCGAGATCATCGGCGTCGGGATGGCCACCATGGACCGGCTTTACCTGATCGAGGATTACTCCGCCGGCCCCGCCGGGAGGGTGCTCGATTACAGCGTCCAGGGGGGCGGACCCGTCGCAACGGCGATGGCGGCGGCATCCGTGCTCGGCGCTTCCTGCGGCGTCATCGCCGCCATCGGCGACGACGAGCTCGGCCAGGACATACTTGCCACCCTCCGCGCCACCAACGTGGACACCTCACGCGTGGTGGTCAGGCCCCTTCAACCGTCGCCGATGGTATTGGTCCTGGTGGACGCTCGCACGGGCGGCCGGCATTTCTTCCCGATGAACGCCGACCGGCCGCTGATCGGCGCTGACGATGTTGACTGGGATTACGCGTCCGGCGCGAGCATCATTTGTCTGGACCACTGGATCACGGATATAGGCGCTGTTCTTGAGAAGGCGCGCAGCCTGGGCCTTACCACGATGCTGGACAGCCCGCTGCACGTGGGTCTGGAGCCAGACTGGGTCGAGCTGGCGGACGTGTTCATCGCCGGTGCGGACAGTGCGCGCTGGCGCGCCGACCCCCATGCGGCACTCATGGAAGCCCGGCGCATCGCCGGCCGCGGCCCGCACACGGTCATCCTTACCCTCGGGGAGGCTGGATGCGCGGGAGTGGGACCTGAAGGGCCGTTCACGCTGCCAGCCTTCGAGGTGGAGGTGGTGGACACCACGGGGACGGGCGACGTGTTCCACGGTGCATATGCCTACGGGATGACCCGGGACTGGAACGCCGAGGACTGCGCGCGGTTTGCGTCCGCCGCTGCCGCTCTAAGCGCGACCAGGCTCGGGGGGCGTGCAGGATTGCCAACGGCCGCGCAGGTTGCGGAGCTGTTGCACTCCTCCGGGGAGGCGGGGCCGTGGGACGGCTGAGCTCTCACACGAGGCGCCGCCCAGCAGCACGTTGAGGATTGTGGCACAGCGGCCGCCGGCTAAGCGTAGCCCAGGGCCTGCTCCGTCTCGCCGATGGCCTCGTCAATGATATCCATGCCCCGCGCCGCTGTCTCGACCGTCATGATCATCGGCGGCGACATGCGCAGGATGTGGCCCGCCGGTATCCAGGCAAGCCCGCCCCGGAACGCGCGCTGGTAGACTTCCCTGCCGGCCTCGTCGAACGGCTCCTTGGTGTCGCGGTCCTTCACGAGTTCCACTCCCATCAGGCATCCCTTGCAGCGGACATCGCCCACTATCGGGTGCTCGTCCATGAGCTTCCTGAGGCGCGGGACAAAGAACTCTTCCAGCCTGCGCGCATGCTCCAGCAGGCCCTCCTCCTCGATCACCTCGATGGACGCCAGTGCGGCCGCGCAGGCCATCGGGTTGCCGCCGTAGGATGTGGACGCGCTTATGGTCTCAACGGAGCGCTTGAACGGCTCCCGGACAACCATCGCCGTCACCGGGAACCCGTTGCCAAGCCCCTTGCCGAGCGTCACCACGTCGGGCAGCGTGTTCCAGTGCTCCATTGCCAGCCACTTGCCGGTGCGCCCCATGCCGGTCAGCACCTCGTCGGCGAACAGAAGCGCCTCGTGCTCGTCGCAGAGCTTTTTGAGCTTCGGGAAGAAGTCGTCCGGCGGGAAGACCGACCCGGCCCACCCTTGAACCGGCTCGAGCACGAACGCCGCTATGCGCCCCGTCGTCCCCTCCTCGATGAACTCGGCGTAGAACTCGATGTATGCATCCGTGTCGATGCTGCCGTCGGCCTTCTTGAACAGCGGGCGGTAGGGATCGGGTCGCGGCACCACGTAGAAGCCCATTGCCCGGCCCGGCCCGTAGGTCGGGTTCATGCGTGCGAGGCTGACCGCGTGGGCGGTCTTGCCGTGGAAGTCGCGGTAGCAGGAGATGAACTCGTTCTTGCCGGTGGCCGCCCTCGCGACGCGCAGCCCGGCCTCCACAGCGGTCGTCCCGGAGTCGTAGAGCTGCACGCCGCTCAGGTCGCCCGGCAGGACGTCCACCAGCTTCTCCAGCAGCTTCATCTTGATCGGCGTAGTGAAGTCGTGCGCGTTCATCAACTGGCGGGCGTATTTCACAACCGCTTCGCTGACCTTCGGATGGCAGTGGCCGAGCCCTGTCACGTAAATGCCGGACGAGAAGTCCACGTAAACGTTCCCATCCACGTCCGTGAGCGTCACGCCGTGCCCCTTCTCGAAGCAGACGGGAAACAGGCGCACCTGGCTCGAGTAGCCTTTCATCACTTCCGACGCCCGTGCGTGCATGGCCCGCGATTTCGGGCCGGGGATCTCCTTCGACTTCAGGCGCGGCACTTGCGAGAGGTCAATCTCAGCCCAATAGCCGGGCGTTTCAGGACCGGCGACAGTCGCGGATTTACGCATCATTCTCTCCTGCGTGATTGTCCGGCGGAATGCTTGCGAGCCGGAGGTGCGGCCCAGCTCAAGCTCGATCAAAGGGGGAACACCTCAGGGATTGTGCAGCATCCGCCCTGCTTCGTCAAGTGCTCGCCTCTCATGTGAAACTGCGGACGAGCCAGGCAGCAGGTCGCCTTGCATTCCGGCACAGCAGTGCCTAAAATGCGTCGCTGCGTCGTGGAAGGAACCGCAGAACTCGCGGCCGAAATCGTTCTGAGCAACAGCCAATGGCATCCCCCAAGTTCATATACTCCCCGGATTACTACTGCGACATTGGCGACCACGTCTTCCGGACGGACAAGTACAGGCTGCTCTACGAGAAGATCGTCGAGAGCGGGCTCGCCTCGGCAGAAGATTTCCTCGTCCCCGAACCGGCCACTCGCGGGCAGCTCGAACTCGCCCACACAGCGCGATACGTCTCGGACCTCTACCGGGGCCGCCACACGCCGCGCACCATCCACAGCGAGATGCCGATAAACCGGACCATTGTGGAGGCCTTCGCGCTTGGCGCCGGCGGGAGCATCCTGGCCTGCCGTGTCGCTGCCAGGGACCGAACGATGACAATGAACCTTGCAGGCGGATTCCACCACGCCTTCGACGACTGGGCTGAGGGTTTCTGCTACATCAACGACGTGGCCGTGGGGATCAGGTCCGTGCAGGCGGAGGGGTTGGCTGAGCGCGCGATGGTCGTTGACTGCGACCTTCATCAGGGCAACGGGACCGCACAGATATTCAGCGACGACCCGTCGGTCTTCACCTTCAGCATACACCAGGAGAACCTCTACCCGCTGAAGAGGCGCAGCGACCTGGACGTGGGGCTCCCGGACTTCTGCACGGGCGAGGCCTACCTGGCGGCGCTGCGCGAGAACCTGCTTCCCGCACTGGAGCGGCACGGCCCCGAACTGGTGCTCTATGTGGCCGGCGCCGACCCATACGAGAAGGATCTGCTTGGGACGCTTCAGCTTTCCATCGAGGACCTGCGCCGGCGCGACGATATCGTGGTAGGCGCCTGCGCGGAGCGCGGCATCCCCGTCGCCGCGGTGCTGGCGGGAGGCTACGCGCCCGACATCAGCGATACGGTCCTCATACACTACGGCACCGCCTGCTCTCTGGTCGAGCACTGTCAGCTTCTGTGAGTCGCGGAGCTTGCTGCGCAGGAGCCAAATGCAGATCCAGCGACGCATCAGTCACTATGCGGCAATGGCGGAAGGTGCAGCCGAGAGGCTCCGAAGTGCTGCGGACCTGGTGCTCGACTGGTTCTACCCCCCGCACTGCTATCACTGCGGGGCCGTCCTGTCCGGGTCGCGGAGTCGCATACTCTGCCCGCCCTGCCATCAGGACCTGGTGGCCAGCCGAATTGACGGGACAATCTGCCGCATCTGCGGTCTGCGTCTTTACGAAGAGAACGATGCGAAGGCCACCTGCGCGAACTGCCTGACGCGCGTGCCCGACTTCGACGTGGCGCGCGCACTGTTCTCCTATGCCGGGCCGG
>Ga0315289_10000891_pt1 | contig 46126 bp, 39 predicted proteins | sample YL17G11_40_MG_FD_203452 | JGI IMG/M metagenome (GOLD analysis project Ga0315289, IMG submission 203452) | Sediment microbial communities from Yellowstone Lake, YNP, Wyoming, USA - YL17G11_40 | ecosystem: Environmental > Aquatic > Freshwater > Lake > Sediment | place: USA: Wyoming | collected... | reverse complement strand
CAAACTGAAAACGCCCCCATCCGTTCGACCTCTTTTGCCCGCTGCACCATTTGGTCTCTACCTTGCAGTCCCAGCAGGTCAACGGCGATCTTCGCGTCGTAGCGGCGGGCAGCCTCGATACATTCGGTTATCGTGGCATCGCAGGCCGGTGCGAGGACGTGAATAATTTCGGCGCCGGCTTTGGCGGCACATTCGGTCTCCAGCCGACCGGCATCCATTATCTTCATATCGGCAACTATCGGCACACCGGGGAACTCACGCCGCAAAGCCCGAACGGCATCCAGACCCTCGCTTTTTATAAGCGGCGTACCAGCTTCCAGCCAATCCACGCCCCCTGCCACCGCCTCTTTGGCGACTTTCAGGGCACGGGCAAGATTTTCGTGATCCAGAGCTAATTGTAATACAGGCTGCATCGGTTGTCCCCTGTCCCTACGTCAGGCAGAACCCCGCAATAAATTGCGGGGCTAAATAGTTAGCCGGCGGTTTCTCACCGCCGGTTCGCTCGCTTAAAACAGGCCCTGCACCTTGCCGGTGGCCACATCCACATCAATACGGCGAAACGCAGGGTCTGAACTGGTCCCCGGCATCAGCTTAATCGCCCCTGCCACCGGCACGATAAACCCGGCACCTTTATAAATCAGAATGTCGCGGATAGGAAGCTCCCAGCCAGTGGGTCTACCCTTCACGTCCGGATCGTGCGACAGGCTCAGGTGGGTCTTGACCATACAGGTACCCAGCTTTTGGGCCTGCGGGTCTTTCTCGAAGGCCTTTGCTTTTTCAAGCGAGATGTCACTGTAGGTAACGCCGTCTGCTCCGTACACTTCTTTGGCGACCAGCTCAATCCGCTTTCTCAGCGGCGTATCCAGCTCGTACAAGAACTTAAAGCGGCTCTTTTCGCCGCAAGCCTGAACCACTGCCTCTGCCAGCTCGATTGCGCCGTCGCCGCCCTTGAGCCAGTGCTCTGAAACCGCCGCCAGCGCGCCATTCTGCTCGGCGACTTTTCGCACAAGTTTTATTTCGGCCTTAGTGTCGGTGTGGAAGCTGTTTATACAAACGACCGGACGGACGCTGCTCTTCTTAACGGTCTCGATATGAGCGATAAGATTCTCGCAGCCCTTTTCCACGAGCTGCAGGTTTTCTTTTGTATATTCTTCAGCCAGCGGTATGCCCGGCTTGACGGTGGGGCCGCCGCCGTGCATCTTTAACGCCCGAACCGTAGCAACAATAACCACGGCGTTGGGCACAAGACCGGACATTCGACACTTTATATTCCAGAATTTCTCAAAGCCAATGTCGGCTCCGAATCCGCTCTCGGTTACGTGATACTCGCCTAATCTGGTGCCCAGCATATCGGCGATGATAGAGCTCTGGCCAACCGCGATGTTTGCAAAAGGCCCGGCGTGGACAAATACCGGCTGGCCTTCAATGGTCTGCAGCAAATTGGGGTTGATGGCATCGACCATCCAGGCGGTCATAGCCCCATCGACCTCAAGGTCAGCGGTCGTAACTTCGCTGCCTTTTTTATCGTAAGCCACAACGACCCTGGCCATTCGCCGGCGCAGGTCGTTCAAATCCTTGGCAACTGCCAGTATTGCCATCAGCTCGCTGGAGACGGTGATTTGAAAGCCCGAGTCCATCTCGTAGCCGTCCATTTTTTCGCCCCGGCCTATCCTGATATTGCGCAGCGCCTGAGCGCAAAAATCCATCGCCCAGAGCATCTGGACTCGCTGCGGATCGATATCCAACCGCTTAAGGCCTGATTTTGCCAGACGCGCGTCGTCATAGTTTCTCTCGTGCTGCATGCGCGAGGTCAGCGCTACCATTGCCAGGTTGTGCGCATTCGTGACACAGTCGATGTCACCCGTAAGCCTGATAGAAAACGGTGTCAGCGGGATGCACTGAGCCAGGCCTCCGCCCGCCGCCGAACCTTTTATGTTGAAGGTGGGTCCGCCGCTGGGCTGACGGATTGCCCCGACAACCTTTTTGCCCAGTTTGCCCAGGCCTTCCAGCAGCCCCATGGTCGTGGTTGTTTTGCCCTCGCCCAACGGCGTCGGCGTAATAGCGGTAACATTGACGTACTTTCCCTGCGGAATATCTTTTAGCCGGGCATACGCCTTCTGATAGTCTACCTTAGCCAACCGTCGGCCCATCGGAATCAGCTCATCCTCCTGCAGGCCCATCTCGGCAGCCAATCGGCTGACAGGCTTCATTCCTTCCTCGGCAGCTTCGGCGATCTGCCAATCCTTCATCTTTGTCGGGTCAAGCTTCATAGTGTCTCCTCACTTCGGGCGATTATCGTTAAACGCCGCTCAAAGATACACTGCGCAACCGAATCGTGGCGGGCTATTATACTGGAAGCACGCCCAAATAAAAAATTGAAAATTGACAATTGGAAACTGACAATTGAGAATTGTTTTTACCAGACAGTGGAAATTGCGGCAAGAACAGGTTTGGCAAAGGCGCCAATTTTCAGTGAAAGGCGTGCTGCTTAAGAATGGGAGGCAAGAACCATGGGTGGATTTTTAACTCCTTGCGAGATTTGTAAGAAAGTTGAGGAAACATCGAAGCAGAAAGCTTCACTGCCGGTGAGGAGCCTTATTGTCCTCGGCATCCTCGCTGGAGTCTATATTGGCTTCGGGGCGGAGCTGTCTACTACAGTGACCCACGACCTTGCCAAATATATGGGGGTTGGCTTTTCAAAGTTCATCGCCGGAAGTGTATTCAGCGTCGGCCTGATGCTTGTGGTCATCGGCGGGGCGGAGCTTTTCACCGGGAACTGTCTGATGTTAGGTTGCAGGATGCAGCGAAGCATGAAAACGGGGGAACTGCTGCGTAATTGGAGCATCGTGTATCTGTCAAACTTTGCCGGGTCGCTTCTGCTTGTGGTGATTATGTATTATTCAGGTCTGTGGAAGCTGGGACATCTCGGCGTTGGGGCAGAGGCCTTAAAGATCGCTAACGCGAAAGTGAACCTATCCTTTGTCGAGGCCTTCTGCCGAGGTATCGGCTGCAACTGGCTGGTGTGTCTGGCGGTGTGGCTGGCGGTTGCAGGGCAAGATGTCGCGAGCAAAATTTTAGGCGTTTACTTCCCAATTATGGCCTTTGTTGCAAGCGGCTTTGAGCACAGCATTGCCAACATGTATTTCATTCCTGTGGGGTTGGTATTGAAAGCTAATCAGGCTGTGGCTGGCGCAGCGGGGCTTTCAGGGAATTTGGCAGAACTAACCTGGAGCTCCTTCTTGCTGCACAACCTTTTGCCGGTAACGATTGGCAATATCGTGGGCGGCGGACTCTTCGTGGCAGGCGCCTATTGTTTGGCGTTCCGGCACCACAAAAATTAGACCCGGTCTTTACTTGTTTACCGTCTTGTAGACCTTGAGAAAAGAGTCCGAGTATATTTGTTTGTTCATCAGTATGTCACTGGCGGCTACCACGTTCATCAGGTCCTCGTCGAGCACATCGGCGATTGCCGAGTCCAGGCCGTGTGACATAGCCATAGCCAGAAAGACCCGGTTTATCAGGCTTCTTTCGGCTGCTCCCTGTGAAATATTTGATAGGCCCACCGTAATATGCGGCGGCGGATCCGACAGAAATCGTATCTGGTCCATAGCAGCAAGGATATTGCCCGGCTGAACCTGGGCGTTTGGCACCTTGACGGGCAATACGATGGGGTCAATAAACAGCCGCTGAGCATCAAAGCCCTTCTCCATCGCCTTGGTCACGATGTCCGCAGCTATGGCCACACGAGTGTCGGTATCCTGCGGCACGCCGTTTTTGTCCATAGTAAGTGCAATGATGCCGGCTTTCGGCCCGGCCTGGTTGGCCATCTCAATATATTTATCCAGAATTTCTTCATCGGTTTTCTTATTCAACGGCGTCGAATTCAGAAGGACTCCATTTTCGGCGTTGATTACTTTAAGCCCGGCGGCGATCACGTTGGGCTTTTGTGAATCGAGAGACAACGGCGTGGAGCATCCGCCTTTGGCGGACTGAATAGTCTCCACCAGCCATTGCATCGTTCCTTCCTGGTCTGCGGCGGCAGTACCCACGTTTACATCGAGATACGAAGCTCCGGCGTCGGTTTGCTTTTTGGCCAGGTCCTGAATTACCTTCTTGTTCTTCTCCTGGATGGCCTGCTTGACATCTTTGAACATCCCGTTAATTCGTTCCGCAATCAGTATCATTGTACTGACCCCTGTCAATCCTCAATTCCAAATTCTAAATTGGGAGTTCACGACCAGATTTCGCTGATAAACTTCCTAACCGTTTCCACCGCTTTTGGATGGCGCATTCGAATGATGTCGACGCCCGCCTGAAGCAGACAAACAGCGGTAGCAGCCTCCCACATCGGGCCGCGATTCTCAGCCGGCCCCCAGCCGGGAGCATCGGCAAGCTTCGCCTCTTTAGCCCGCCAGGATTCGTAGCCGACGTCACAAATGACCGGCATCGCCATCATTTTATCGCCGGTAAGGGCGGCTAATCGCTGCCTCTCCTGAATCGAATAGGCGTATTCTACGCCGTAGCCCAGTGCTCCGGTAGCCTGGAACATCACGATCCTTCCCAGCGGAAAGCCCATATCGGAAGCCAAGATGTTAATCTGCTTGGCGATATTGATATCCAGAGGGGCCTCAGCGATAAGAAAATGCCCGTCAGCCAGAGCGATAGCGGTCAGCGATTTGTAGTTGTCCTGCTTGATGGTTCCAAGCAAACACTTTTCGCCTTTGGCGGCGCCGCTGACCTTGGGCATAACCTGGTTGTCTTTTTCGTCGTTTCCACAGCCCCACAGTATCAGCGGAACACCGACCGCCCTGAGCACCTGCTCGGTGACCTTCACAGCATGAGCAGCGTCTACATTTTGCCTATCCGGATGGATGCTGTCGAACTTTAGGCAGATTAGTTCTGCTCCAAACTCCTGGACGCACTTTTTGGCCCAATCGCCTGGGCTGTCGAAGACATTTTTATATTGCTCGGCCAGGGCATCGGGCCAATCAAGCGGCTTGCTGTCGAGAACATCCATAGCAATAACGGGTTTTTCGCCGGCGTCATCAAATGAGCCGCCATAGACAACATTTTTAGCTCCGCCCACCGTTACCATTTTTGTTCGGGCGCCGCCTTGTGCCTTGGTGGCGCCAAGCGTAATGCGACTGACTTGCCCGGTAAAGCTGTCTGCAACTTCCGGAACCGGCATATTAGACCTCCAAAGACCCGTCGCTGGTGACTCGTGACCTGTCGGCTATCACATCGGCTTGCCTGTACAAAAGCAAACGATAGGATTTAAACTTCTTGAAGTTTTCGCCCGTTTTTGCACCGCTGAAATACTTCTTACCAATCTTGGATATTCTCTTTCGGTACAGGAACTTCAGACATCTTGACATCAGAGGATATTGATCATTCAAGAATTGCTGTGCTAAGTCTACGCTGGGTCTGACCACTTCATTAAGCGCATCGTTGGCGATATCCAGAGTTGGCGCGGTTTGCTCAGTTATGTCTAAGTCCTCGACAAGTTCAAGCGGATACTGTGAGATGATATCATAGAAAGTTTTTAGCGGATGTCCGCCCGGCAGAAGACTCTTATCTGGAGTATCCCTTTTGAAAATATCACAAATTAAAATATAGCCGCCTTCCTCCAGAAGCCCAAGCGTCTTGCTCAGCGCCTCTTGCGGTTTGATATATTGAAAACTCTCACTGAACAGGATCAGATCGTAGCGATTGTCCGTTTCCAGCTCTTCATAGAGACACTCAAAGACATGGCTCTTGGCGCCCAATAGTTGGCGCACCTGGCTGCTAAGATAGGGGCTGGGAGAGACACAGTCCCCCTGATATCCAGCATCAAAAAGCATCTCGGCTATCCGGCCGGACCCACATCCAACATCCAAAATGCTGTTTACACCGGGCGGGATATGTGAAATGAGGAACCTGGCGTAATTCTCCTGGGCGATACGCAAGTTGGCTATGTCCACTTCCAGGTCGCTGGTCCAATACCCGTAGTGAAGGTGCTGCGATTTCAAGAAATACTTGCTACAGATGGCACCGATCTCGACCCCTATATTGCGCGAAACTGCTTTCTTTGATTTATGCATAGTCAAAACCTTACCATTATCTTCTGTTCAGTCATCCTTCGCACAGCCAAAAGAGCCGGGCTATGGGGGTCGAGATCAAAGATGGTTCTGCCCTGGATAGACGCATCCAGAACAGATTGATCCATCGGCACGCGGCCCAGCGTTTCTACGTCGTCTAATCTTGGCTCGCAGCCCGCAGCACCTTCAACTTTGTTCCAGATCACACCAGCTTCTTTTACCACGATGGGCAACTGTTTGGCAAGAGCAAAAATCCTCTGGGCACTAAGCGCTCCGAGCGAAGTCGCCTCTGTAACAATGTAAAGTAGGTCCACATTGTTGGTGGTTCGGCGGGAAAGATGCTCCATTCCGGCCTCATTGTCTATAATCACAAACTGATATTGCGAACTTAATTTATCCAGAAACTGGCGCAGCAGGTTGTTTACCGCGCAGTAGCAGGCCGGTCCTTCCGGCCGACCCATAGTAAGCAAATCGAAGCCGGACGCCTCGGTAATCGCCTGCTGGATGCCAAGCTCGAACGCTCGCAGCTTATCCACACCGCTGCTGCTGGGCGATTTTTTACGGGCATCCTCGCGGATTTCCGCGATAGTGCCGGCCGGCTCAACCCCTAACGTCAGGCCCAGGCACGAATTCGCATCGGCATCAACCGCCAGTATCGGGCCTGCTCCCTGCTCGCGAAGGAGCCTGACAATCATCGCGGCCACGGTGGTTTTGCCCGATCCGCCCTTTCCACTTATTGCTATCGTTCTTGTCATACTCATCACGCACGATGCATTACAGTCTCAGTCACCGATGGGAACAGCGATAAATCGGTGTGAGGCAAAAAGCACGCCTTTATGAACTCATCCATATAGCGTGGATGACTCATCAGATCAAAATAGGTCATACTTTCAGCTATCTTTTCGGCGGTTTTCAAGGCCTTTCGGCTCAACAAGACGGTTTTTGCTCCGGCGATCGATGTGTTTCCGACAAACTGGATTTTCTCCAGAGGCACGTCAGGTAACATTCCAATAGTGATCGCATGCCGCACGTCCAGAAAGTTTCCGAAGCCGCCGGCCACGTAAATCGCATCCAAATCCTCCAGCTTTGTCTGGGTCGATTCCATAAGGACCCGAATGGCGGCAAAAACGCCGGCCTTGGAGCGAACAAGATTGTCGATGTCCGCCTGCGTAATTACTATCTGCTGATGCTCGTTACCTGCCGGCACTAATTCGAACTGCCGGCCTTCGTCACCTTCTGAATATTTAGCCCCGCTCGTCAGGGCGGCGCCTGCCGGAGCACGGCAATTTATTGCGGGGTTGAATCGGCCGGTTCGGTCTATGATGCCATTTGTAAACAACTCGGCAAGCGTATCCAAAAGTCCTGAGCCGCAAATGCCCGCTGGGTGAGTGTTGCCGATAGTCTTGAACTGCACAGAACCATCGTCGCAAATAGTCAGTTTTTCAATAGCCCCGGCCCCAGCTCTCATACCGTGTTTGACGCCGCTTCCTTCGAACGCCGGGCCTGCCGAGCTGGAGGCACAGACCATCCAGTCTTTATTGCCCAGAACCACCTCGCCGTTTGTGCCGATATCGGTAAAAAGGCAGGTTCCTTTCTTGGTGAAAAGCCGGGTAGTCAATACGCCTCCCACGATGTCACTTCCAACGTAAGCAGCCACGCCGGGCAGGCAATATAGTAACCCGCGTTTATTGATCTGGATGCCCACTTCCGCTGCCCGAATGGGCGGAATAAAACCGGCGGAAGCAATGTAAGGCTCCCGGCGTATCCGCGTAGGGTCAAGATTGAGCAGAAAATGTACCATCGCCGTATTGCCGGCGCATATAACAGTGGTGATGTCCTGCAAATCTATCTTTTGTCTGGTAGCCAACGTGACAATCAAACTGTTTGCATCGTGTACGAGGCGATTCTGCATCTCGTCAAAGGCGTTATTTTCCTCCGCGTAGATGATTCGGCGGATGTAATCCTCGCCGAAATTTATTTGGCTGTTATATGTCGCTTCGGCATCCAGAGTCCTGGCATTGGTCAGATCGACAAGGTGCGCTACGACAGTAGTTGTGCCTAAGTCGACGGCAACGGCGAAATTTCTCCTACAGTGGTTCCCACCTTCCACTTCGATAACTTCAGTGGTTCCGCCCCGGCGGCCAATAGTGACAGTTGCTTTGTAGCCTGAATCCTGCAAGACGCGAGAAAGTTTTTGAAGGATGCGAAAGCCAGTCTGCATTATCGGGGCGTCAATTTTTTCTCGGATAGCCAAATACAAACGTTCATGGTCCGCGGTGTGGTCCTGAACGCTCGGCGGCGTCATTTCCAGATATAGTTTCTGCACCAGCGGATCAAACGGGAAAACTCCCGCCTGCACCTCGCCGGCAAGCTCGCTGAACCGGCGGGTATCAACATCCATAAGGATTTGACTGGTTTGCAATGCGTGGAACTTTGGAACAGTCACAATCATATCGGAAAGTATCCTGGTCTGGCAGGCCAACACCATATTCTCGCGGGTCTCATCCGGAGTAAGTAACGGGCTGGGCCTTGCCTGAAATTGCCCCTCATCGACGACTACTTTGCATTTGCCGCAGTATCCGTCGCCGCCGCAGATGCTGCTTAGATAAATGCCTGCCTGACGAGCTGCATCCAGCAGAACCGTCCCGGCGGAAACTTCGGTCTTCAGGCCGCTCGGCTCAAAACGAATCGTATATTTTTTCTTCTTGGTCTCTTCCACGCTCGATTCTCGATTCCCGATACCCGATACTCGATACTCGATATTCGACGAGCATCCAACTACTTCCAGACTTCCTTAAGATATTTGGGCAGCATAGCACTTTCCCGCGGCCCTACCATAACTTCCCAGTTCGTGGCTTCTTCCAGTTTGCCGCTCATCACCGCGACATAGCCCGGAATTATCAATTTACGATGCTTGACCAGGCTGGACACGTTATCCTTGGCCATCGCATCAGCTACCGTTTTCTCGTTGAGCTTGTCTCCTGAATATGCTGTCAGCACGCTGGTGCCCTCCGTATCGACCACAAGGATGTAACTGGGGACTCTGCTTGCCTCAACATCGGATTCCACAGTGTAATAGGTCAGCGAGAAGTTTGTCGTAAACATAAGAGGCGAATTCTCGCCCGGTTCGCCGATAGCATACACCTTCGGCTCCACCTGGACGGGCTTCTGCGGATCGGTGAAGATATTCATCACGCAAGTGAGCATGGGCAAGACGGCGTACGGCTCAATCGTCTCGACCACCACGATGCTCGAATACTTGCAGATCAGGCTGCAAGAGACCGCCGTCTGCTGCTCCGGGCTGCCGCCGAGCACGAAGGATACAGTGGGATAACCTAAAGGCCGGAACACCTTCTTGAGCGACAGGACCCGCATCCTGGTCATGTTATAGAGCTTTTCCTTTAAGCTGCCGGTCGAAAGATGAAGCACGATATCCTCCACCCCCGCGGCTTTGATTTTCTCGCTCAAATCTGCCAGCGCTTCAATCGACCCGGCTTTTGCCACGAGCGGGCAGGCATTTTCCTTGGCAATCTTTGCCATTTCTTCGGCATTCTTAGCCGTGGCTTCTGCTAATAGCGGTGTTCCCGCAGTATCCTTGATTTGTTTTAGAGCCGCAGCAGCAGCCTGCGGTGACTCCGTCACAAGAATCAGGGCTAAATCGCTCTGCTTTGCCGCTTGCGCACAGACCTGGGCGAAAGGCTCGGGCGAGCCGCTGTCGTTCGTGACCGCGATGGCTCTTACACCAATCTTGGTTCCGACTCGCTCGAACTGCAATGAATTCACAGCCTTGATGCGGCTGTTCAAATCGTTGCCGGACAATTTGTCCGAGATTGTCACAGCCAGCACTGTCGGATTGTAGAATTTCTCTTCGTGCCGGAACATCACGGTCTCCTGCCCGACCGTCAGTTGCGCATCTTTTCGGCCAAATACGACCTTGCGCATCGGTGGAGCCGCAGCGGCTGCGAGTTTCTGTTTGGATTCTTGCGAAACGTGTGGGCAGTCCTCCAGCTTGGCACGTTTCTGAGCGAGCTGCATTGCAAAAGCCAGACAGGTAGGCATTCCGCACTTTTTGCAGTTAGTCTTGGGCAACAGCTTAAAAATCTCTAACCCCGTTAACGCCATAACAACCTCCAAATTAGATATCAAAAATCAAATATCAAAATCACGGAAGTGCTGCTTCGCGGCAATGACATCCTTAATTTTGCATTTTACATTTTGATTTTTGATTTTGCTTTCAGAACATAGGCTCCATAGTGGTCACAGGATGGCCGGCTCTGGTAATAAACTCCAGGACCTGCTCTTCGGTGGCGGCGGTAGTTTCATCAGCGATCTTGGCGAGAAATTCTTCGCCGCCCAGTCCGAGCTCTTGCGCCCTTTTGATGAAGGTATCTTTAATTTCTTCTTTGAGCATGGTAGGCATCCATACAATCCGGCGGATTCCGCCTTCTGCGGCTATAAACTTCCTGGAGTTGATGTAGTGCTTCGAGTGCCCGATGAAGCCCGGCGTTTGCTGTCCGCCGCCCACAGTTCCGGCAAGGGTGGAAAACTTCATCCCGCACGGCGTCATCTCGGCAAATTCCCGGTTGGCAATCATTATTCCGCCCGTCGAGGGCAGCACCGCGGCGATACATTCGAAGCAGCCGCACGAAGTCATCGGGTCGGTAATCATACTATACTGGCTCATTCGCTGGACGCCGCCCCGGCTGACCTGCTGAACAAATGCGTTTATCTTGTCCCACTGACCGATCTTAGGCTCAATGCAGTTGCCCTTCGCGATGGGCTGATTCGGCCCCGATGGCGTTATTTCATACGCCGCCCGGCAGTCCAGCCAGCTATAGGCGCCGCACAAACCGGGACGTTCCGGCGAAACGACGCAGACGTGATTCGGAGCAAAACTCTGACACAACGTGCAGGAATAGAACGTCTCGACGTCTTCGTCGGTCATGCCGGCAAGACGTTCGTCACGCTCGGCGAATACCTTGCGGGCAATTTCACACAGCTCCACCACTTTAGCCTGGTCGGTGAAAATTTTGACCTGCACCTTGTCTATGATGCTGGAATACTCATCGTGATATTTGGCGTGCAGGATTTTGCCGATATGCTCAAGCCGAAATCCCGCCTTGAAGGCGTCTTTGGAGATTCTGATCCAGTTCATGTCGCGCTGGCCCATGTGCCATAGTCCCTGTGCCTCGTTCATAAACCTATGAATCTGCCGCTCCAGCACCGGCTCAAAATCGGGCTGCATTTTTCTTCCCGCCACCTCAACAACGATCCCCAGCGGCAGCTTTCCTCCTTCTTGAACGGAATCGACATCTGATCCCTTCATTTCTATCTTGCCGTCTTCGACCTGGCCGATATCCAGCATTCGCAGCCATTCAAAAGATGGTGTTCTCTGGCCGCCGAACTCGCAGTGCATATCTTCTTTGCGGATCCGCTCGCCCTCGAACGCAGGGCTGTAGGCTACCGGAATAGGAATCTGCGAGACCTTTATCTTCAGGCCGCGAACTTCGATGGCTTTTTCCACGATCTGACCGTGCGGAATATTGGACACTACATGTTCATACGTGCATACGCCGGTGGGCAGAATCTGCGGAATGTCGGAGTCGGCGATGGTCGGGAAACCGTAGTTGATCGCCCCGGCAGCGTTAGCGTACCACTCATCGCTGACTGTGCCCAAAGCCAGCACGAAGGCAAAAATCCTGTTCTTATTGTAGATAAGATTACGGTGGAAATCGCCGGGACTTACGCCGCCAAAGCTAAGTGCCGCCCTACTGGCAAAACCCAGCGCATATACCGCCGAGGTAATATCTCTGCCGAAAGGCACGAGGCGGGTTTCCCAGCCCAGTTGCACGCCGCCCTGCACCAGTTGTTCAGCAAACGTAGTGCCGTTGTGGTGCGCGTGCATAAAAACGTACAGACAGCGCTGCTGCAGCTTTCGGGCGATGTCAACCGCCGTTTCAACATCAGGTGCGGCGCCAACCACCGCCGCAAATCCGGGGGCGGTGCCATCCACAAACTGGATGCCGCGCTCGCGCAGAATTACATCGTCCGCCGCGCCGAGCCAAATACCGTCTACAGGATTAGGCCCGATTACGTATTTACACGACTCGATAATTTCCTCTGCAAAAAGTGTCGCCATACCCGCATCGAGGGTCGGCCCCAAATACGGTATCCACAAATCATCGTCAACCGGCGGCGGCAATAAGCTCTTGATTTCCGCCATCACCCGGTCAAAATCGGCGAGTTTTTCGACAGCCATGCCGGTCATGGAATATATGATCGGCATGTAGTAGCCGGTGTTGGGAAACGCGACCGGGCAGTCTTTGCCCTTTTCCTTGACAGCACGTGACAGAATATCCTCAGCCTGCTTAGCTATTTTATGAGCACCACGTATCGCCGCTGAAGCGATGATTTTCGACATAATCCAACCTTTCCTCGATGAGAATCCAGTTTTTATTCTACTGCCAGCGATCGTCGGTCTGCCATGTCGTAGAGCTTTCGCTCTTTCGCGACGTTTATTCCCAGGGCATCGCGTTTGCTTTCGATATGCGCATGTATAAGTTCGGCGGCCTTGATGGGGTCCGACTCGACCGCCCACCGGCCGCCTAGGTCTTTCTCAATTCCGCCGAACAAATAGTCACTGACGTTTTTACTGCCGGCAATCGGCAGCAATTCTTTGGCGAAAACCACCAACACGCCGCTGGCTACAAAGTACTGCCCGATGGAAATCGCCTTTTCGGTAATCGACTCCAGGCACGCGCCGGCAACCGGCACTTCGGAGATGTCCTCGCCCAAGCCGCCCTCTCGCACGATTTCGCTGCACGCCACCAACAGGCGACTATTGTCCACGCAACTGCCGCACACCAGCACCGGCGAAATGCCCACCGCTTCGCAGACCTCCCTCAGACCCGGCCCGGCAAATTCAAGCGCCTCCTTGGGATTGGCCAGGCCTATTTTGCTGCACGCAATCGTCGCACAGCCGGTCGTCAGCACCAGAATGTCACGCTTAATCAGCTCTTTTGCCAGCGTGGTATGCGTATAGTCCTGCTGGACCTTCGGGTTAGTGCAGCCGACTATACCCACGACGCCGCGGATTCGGCCATTTATAATATTGTCATTCAACGGCCGGTAACTGGCTCGGAATCTGCCGCCCAGAATATAGCTGATAGACTCGTGGCTAAAGCCGACCACCGCCTTGGACTTTTGGTTTGGGATGGTAACCTCGCCGCGATTTTTGTAGTTCTCGATAGCCATCCTGACTATCTCTTTGGCTGTGCTAAGCCCGGATTTTTCGTCCATCGGAATATGCTGAACGCCGAGGATTTTTGCCTTGTCGGAGGTGGTGATCAGCTTGGTGTGGAAGCACCTGGCGATTTCCGCCAGCCCCTGCATTACACACTGCACGTCGACCGCCATCAGCTCGACCGCTCCGGTGGCGATGGCCAACTCCTGAGAGAGGAAGTTGCCGGCGATTGGCACTCCATGCCGCATCAGCAGCTCGTTGGCGGTACAGCAAATGCCCGCGACATTGATTCCTTTGGCGCCCGCGTTTTTGGCTTCAGCCAACAGGTCTTGGTCCTGCGCCACAGCCACCACCATCTCCGAGAGAATAGGCTCATGCCCGTGGACAATGATATTCACTTCGTTCTTTTTCAGAACGCCCAGGTTCACTTCGCCCCGGCCTGGATAAGGCGTGCCGAAAAGGACATCCTGCAGCTCGGTAGCCAGCATCGACCCGCCCCAGCCATCGGCAAGAGCTGTTCTGCTGGCGTGCATAAGGATACTTTTATAATCCTGGTCCACGCCCATAGTAGTTCTGTGTAGGGCCTCGACCACTTCCCGGTCGACCGCTCGCGGCGTTATATCGAGCTTTTCCCAGATTTCCCGGCGTGGTTTTGGCGCCCGGCGAGCCATCAGCTGTGTACCTTGCGACTTTCCGAACTCCTCCAGCGCAATTCGCCCGACATCGAGGGCAATCTCATTGGCGGATCGGTCTTTAGTCTGGACGCCCATCTCTTGAGCCAGCTTATACAGCTTCAACGTGTCCTTGAGCTGGTAGCCCGGCGCCTCGCCTTTGGCCGCCGCCAGAAATACTTCGGCAACGCCTCGACCATGGTCGCTGTGGGCGCTGCAGCCGGCAGCGACTGCCCGCAGAAAGTTCCTCGCCACTATTGTATCGGCGTCGGCGCCGCAAACCCCGAGTTGCGGCCCCTCGCCAAACGGGTCAATCCGGCATGGCCCCATCGTGCAAATGCGACAGCACAGCCCCAGCTTGCCAAAGCCGCACTGCGGCAACTGAGCCTCAAGCCTGTCCCAGGCGTTCTGCTGGCCGGATTTGGCCATTTGAGCTATCATTTTCTGTGCTGCTTTATCACTGCTACGCTTCTTCGGATCCATAAACACACCTCATTGCGGATGACAGAGAATACAGAATACAGGAGACAGAATACAGAATGTTATCCGCTATCTCCTGTCTCCTGACTCCTGACTCCTGTCTCCTGAATTCTAACTTTAGCAGCTCCCAGCCCTTCAACTGTCTGCAACTTCCTGCATTTCGGGCAGAGGCGCAAACGCTTGCGCAGATCCGGCCAGAACGTAGGATGGGCAGATTTTCTGCCCATGCGGACATTCCCTTGCGAGCGGGCCTGCATGGGCAAACAAGTTGCCCATCCTACATTTCGTAGGGCCTGCTCACATACCTGCGTGCTGAGAATAGGCGCTCCGCACTGCTTGCAGACAAGAAGCTTCACACGCGACTTAAACGGCGATATTTCCACCTCTCGCTCATCTTGGTGAACTCTGACTTCGATAGTTCCGACCGGGCAAACTGCTGCGCACGCCCCACAGCCAATGCAGTCCTGCGACGGCTGGCGAAAAGGCGCAGCCACCGTTCGGTCCGCCCCACGCCCGGCAAATCCGATAGCAGATTTGCCGATTATCTGCTCACATACGCGAACGCACAAGCCGCACAAGATGCAGTTCCGCTGACTCTCGGTGACTTTTGGCCAGCGAGTTCCTTTGACGCCCATCCGCTCGGCCAATTCTTTCAGCTCCTCGCTGTCGGGCGACCGGGCCAACAGCAGCTCCATCACGCCACGACGAGCCTGCTGAGCACGTTCGCTCATGACGTAAACGACAATATCCTGCCGCACAGGATAGTTGCAGGCTGTAACCAGATATCTGCGGTCACCACGGTCAAGTTCTACCATGCACAACCGGCATGACGCTTCGCTGGAAAGGGCCGGGTGATAGCAAAGCGTAGGAATCCAGATGCCGGCATATCTGGCGGCATCCAGAACCGTCGCCCCCCTTTCTACCTCAACGCTATGTCCATCTATGGTTACCGTGGGCATCAGTTATCCCTCGTTACCGGCAACTCCGCAATAAATTGCCGTGCTCCGGCAGGCTCCGCCCTGACGAGCGGGGCTAAATACTTTCTTGAACCCCCCGTAAAACCGGGGGCTAAATATTTAGGGTTTCCGTCACCCTTATACTTTTCGCACTGCGGTGAAGGGACATTTCTCCCAGCACGTTCCGCAGCGAGTGCATTTTTGCTGGTCGATTACATGCGGAGCTTTTCTTTCGCCCATAATCGCATCGACCGGGCAGTTCTTAAGACATATACCGCAGCCTTTACAGGCTTCGGCGTCGATCTGGTAAATGAAAAGTCCCCGGCACTCTTTAGCCGGGCAGCGGCGATCCAGAATGTGCGCATCATATTCGTCACGGAAATACCGTATGGTGGAAAGAACCGGATTTGCCGCCGTTGTGCCGAGCGCACATAGGGCTGCTCCGGAAAGAATCTCTGCCAGAGCCTGCAGCTTCTCTACGTCGCCTGCTTGTCCATCTCCTTTGGTGATACCCTGGAGGATGTGCCGCATCTGGGCCAGGCCTTCACGACAAGGCGTACACTTGCCGCAGGATTCGTTCAGTAGAAAATCGGTGAAGTACCTGGCGACGTTCACCATACAGGTATCCTCGTCCATAACGATAAGCCCGCCTGAACCCATCATCGAGCCGAGGTTGGTCAGCTCCTCATAGTCCACGCGGGCATCGAGATGCTCGGCGGGTATACATCCGCCGGATGGGCCTCCGGTCTGCACGGCCTTAAACTTTTTGCCGTCGCGCATTCCGCCGCCAATTTCATAAATTATCCGCCGCAGGGTGATGCCCATCGGGACCTCTACCAGACCGCTATTAGCGATCTTGCCGACCAGGCTGAATACCTTGGTCCCTTTGGACTTTTCTGTGCCGATGCCGGCGAGCCATTTCCCGCCCCGGTTTATGATGTGCGGGACATTCGCCCAGGTTTCGACGTTGTTAAGGTTGGTGGGCTTTCCCCACAGACCGCTTTCAACTGTATGGACGTATTTTGCTCTGGGTTCGCCCGGGCGACCTTCCAGCGACGCCATCAGCGCTGTGGACTCGCCGCAGACAAACGCCCCGCCGCCGCGGTTGATCTGAATATCGAAAGAAAAGGAAGTGCCCAGGATATTTTCGCTAAGCAGTCCGATTTCTTGGGCCTGGGAGATCGCAGTTCTTAAGTACTTCACCGCCAGCGGATATTCATTGCGGACATAGATATAACCCTTTTCCGAACCGATTGCGTACGCCCCGATAAGCATGCCCTCGATAACGGAATGGGGGTTGCCCTCCATAAGCGAACGGTCCATGTAGGCTCCGGGGTCGCCTTCATCGCCATTGCCGATGACATACTTGGGTCCGCCAGCGGCGGACCGGCAGGATCGCCATTTTCGCGCGGTTGGAAAGCCCCCGCCGCCCCGGCCTCGCAGGCCCGCCACTTCCACCTCTGCGATCACTTCTTCAGGCGTCATCGAGGTCAACGCCTTCACCAGAGCACTATATCCTCCTTCGGCAATGTAGTCGGTGATTTTTGTGGGGTCGATCCGGCCGTTCTGTGACAATACGATCCGCTGCTGAACCTTATAGAAAGGTATTTCTTCTGCCGCTTCGAGTTTTCTGCCCGATTCAGGGTCCTGATACAGCAGCCTGGGCACCACCCTTCCACCAAGCACGGTTTCACGGAAAATCTCAGCGACGTCAGGCTCTTCAACCTGCTGGTAAAAGATTCCTGCTGGCTCGACGACTACGATGGGACTGCGCTGGCACAATCCGTGGCAGCCTGTGGGCTTTACCTCGATATTGCCGGCCTGACCCCGCCCCGAGGCGGACTCTATTGCCTCTTCAAACAACTCGTACAGTCTGGCAGCACCTTTGGCCTGACAGCCCGTGCCCATGCAAAGTCTTACAGACCTGGTGCCGGTTCTGTCCTGGCTGCGCAAAGACCGGGCAAAGCCTTCGAAGTCGGTGATACTGGCAAATCTTGCCGGGGCATCAATCACTCTGCGGCCTCCTTCGCATCAGCTTGGGCGGCTTGTTCAGCAGGACCAAGCCCCTGCAAAATCTCAAGTGCGGATTCAGACGTAACGCCGTCGTAGTATTTGCCATCCACAACCATTACCGGCGCAAGAGCGCAGGCGCCCACGCAGTTTACCGCGGTGAAGGTGAACAATCGGTCGGCCGTCGTGCCGCTAGGAGCGACCTTAAATTCCTTACAGATGGCTTGGGAAATGCCGGCTGAACCCTTGAGATAGCACACGGTGCCCATGCACAGCGACACTTCGTGCGCACCCTTGGGCGCGAGCCGAAACGATGCGTAGAACGTTGCCACAGCGTATAAACGCATAAGCGGCACATTCAGCCGCTTTGCCAAAGCCCGCAAATCATCGGGCGGCAAATACCCACACTCGGCCTGCAAATCCTGCATCATTGGTATCAGCATCCCGACGTCTGTGTCGTAGCGCTCAACAATCTGCTCGATAAGCGAACTATCCTGGTTCATTATGGCTACTTTCCCGTCATACAGTCTGTAACTAGACGGTCTCAATCGTCACTTCTTTGCCCCTCTTGCGCAATAAGATAATTGGCGGCGTGTCGAACTCCACCACGCGGAAGCTAACGCCGTGCTCCGGGACAGTTCGTTTGACCATCTGTATGCCTGGCCACCTGGGCTCTGGACAGTCCCATACAAAATGAGCCTTTCAATTCAACTTTGTCCTGCAGCCCCTCTTTGGCCAGAACATCGTTGAAGCTGGCTATCATCCGCCGGGCGCCTTTGATGTGACAGGAGCTACCCACACATACGGTCACAGTAATCATTGAGGATTCTCTTGTTTAGCCTCGGGCACCTGCCCCGCGGCCAGCGCAGCGAGCTGTGGCCGAGGCAACCCCCGCCACAGGCCCGTCCTGAGCCCAGTCGAAGGATGCAGGGGCTAAATTCTGAACCGACACGACAAGCCCGCCATACGCCTGGCGGGCAAGCTGCTGGGCGGCAAGCCGGCGCTTGTCGGCGGTCAATTCCTTTTCGCCGACCAGCTTCAGCGCCTTTGTGGGGCAGGCCTCGACACAGGCCGGCTCTTTGCCAGCTTTGCTGCGCTCAATACAGAAGTCGCACTTGACTACCGCCTTGCCGCGACTTTCGGCGTCGATGACTCCGAAAGGACAAACCACGATGCAATACTTGCAGCCGATACATCTGGCTTGTTCAATCAATACGGGAGTGTCGGCTTTGTGCCGATATATTGCCCCGGTCGGACAGACGGCGATACAAGGTGCATCCTCACAGTGCCGGCACTGCATCGGCACCGCAAATTCTCCCGCCGCCTCGACCGTCACCCTTTTTTGCGGCTTAGGCTGTTCGGCCACTGCTTCTTCGAGACGGCCAGACGCCGAATGTGCCACCGCGCAGGCTATTTCGCAACTTTTGCAGGCCAAACACCTTCCAATATCTACCGCTATCACTTTACGCATGTTCATCTCCGAGACACCTGCACAAACCGTTTGTCAGCACCCTCGAACCCCGCAATAAATTGCGGGGCTAAATATTTAGCCTGCGGTTTCACCGCCGCTTTTTAAGGCCGGGCGAAATCAAGTCCACCAACGCATTCTTTGCCTGAAGCAAGCCCTGCACAAATTCCGCATCGGCTTCGGTCACCGGCTTACGCTCAATATCCACCTGCTGCACGGACCGGCTATAGCCCAGACTTCCCAGCAGAGGTATATCTTTCAACTGAGACCTTATTACGTCGGTCTGAGCAGCTTCGGTAATCTTGTTGGCGATGGCCGCAACATGTTTGATGCCTAAGTCTCTGGCCATTTTCGCCACGTTGTTAGCCGTTTCTATGCTCCTGCCGCCCGGCTCGACAACCACTATCAGCGCGTCTATGCCCTGGACGCTTGCCCTGCCCATAGATTCGACGCCGGCAGCCAAATCCACCAGGACAAGCTCCTGCCGCTGCAGAATTGTATGCGTCAACAAGGCCTTTAGAAACGCTCCTTCCGGACAGGCGCAGCCGGCTCCTGCCCGCGTTATGGCCCCCAAAACCAGCAGTTTTACGCCGTCGACCTTGAGCCAGTACTTCTGGGGTATGTCGCTGACATTGGGGTTCAGCCTGAAATACGCCGCCGGCGCGTCCCTACTGGTCCCAGTACGCTCGGCAATTAGCTCTTTCATCTGGATAAGCGGCTTGGGGCACTGCTCGATAGGTATGCCAAAAGCCAGAGCCAGATTGGCGTTTGGATCGGCGTCGATAGCCAGAACGTCAAAGCCGTCCTGGGCGAATAATTGTGCCCAGACCGCACAGACTGTGGTCTTGCCCACACCCCCTTTGCCGCCAATTGCTATCTTTAGACCCTGCATTGTGAATACAACAACGAAGGGTGGCAGCGTCAAAACCGCAGGTTTTGGCGATGGCAGGCCGGCATCCGAGCCGGGGCCAAGCCGTCCCCAAGCTGCGCTTGAGGCTGCCACACCGAAACGCAACCAACACCAAAAACATATTACTTTAATGCCGGGCCCTAAGACGGTCAAGCTCAGCCCGGCAAAAACTTCGTCCAACATTACCTACAGTGTGGGGGCAAAAGAGTTCTTTCAAACATAGCGGAGATAGCAAAAACGAACTACCGGACGGCTTTAACCAGCGCATCCACAGTTAGATTGACCGCTGCCTGCAATGCATCCAGCGGCAGTTGAGCCGCTGCGGTTTGGTCGAACAATATCGACGCGCGGGCGGGAAATTCCTCATCGGCTCGCCAAACGACGGCGGTTATCGGGATACGCGGCAATACATACAACTGCACCGAAGCATCGCCAAATTCGCACCGTTTGGCATCAAATTGCTTAGCGGCTTCGTACAGCCGGTCAGGCTGATTGCCGAATGCCTGCTCTAATTTGTCCGTGGGAAGGCTGTGCGGGCCGCGGAAGAAAAACTGCCCGCCAGACAGGGACTCGGCTCGGACCAGCTTATCGGCAACCGGCAGATCCTTGGCATTTATTAAGTACGCGAGGATGCAAAGCTGCTGAATAAACCCCGCCGGCATAAGCGGCGAACCCGGCTCAGCAGAAAAAATCTCTCTACCTGCAAGATTCACGACGTAGCTATTCTGGAGCAGAGTGACAATGTAGCGGTCCGGATTTGTTATGTACCGGCACTTCGCCCTTCGGGCGGTTTTCTGCCCATCAAGCTCAACAAGTTGCTGCCAAAGGCCCTCGTGAGGCATTGCTCTTACGCCCACGACATAATCAACTGTAAATAATCAATAGTCAATTACTCGTGTCCCTTTCCCTGAAGCATGTCCATTGCGTGCGGCAAAACACCCAGGATCACTTCCAGTGATTCTTTAACTGCTTTTGGGCTGCCCGGCAGATTGATTATGAGCGTACTTTTGCGGACGCCGGCTACCGCCCGCGAAAGCATGGCATTTTTCGTTTTTTTCAGTCCCTCCTGCCGGATGGCTTCCGCCAAGCCGGGAACCATTCTCTGGCACACCGCAGCCGTCGCCTCCGGCGTAACATCACGAGGTCCAAGGCCAGTGCCGCCGGTTGTAAAGACAATATTGACGTTTAGCACATCAGCAAAATGTATAAGCTCATTTTGGATGTCACTCTGCTCATCCGGGACGATTTTATATTCGCATATCTCAAATCTGTCTGCCGGCAGCATACCCCTGATGGTCTGGCCGCTTACGTCTTGTCTTTTTTGCCCGGCGCAACTGTCACTAACCGTGAGTATCGCTACTCTCATCATTCGAGTTTAGCACCTCTATGGTGTCACCGACTTTGATTCGGCCGGATTTTGTTATCCTTCCAAAAACACCTTCTCGCGGCATAATACAATCACCGATCTGCTGGAAAATCGCGCATTTGCTGTGGCATTCTTTACCGAATTGGGTAATCTCAATCTCGACCTCGGAGCCGAGCCTGAGCTTAGTGCCCAGCTTTAGAAACGATAGGTCAATTCCCTCTGTAGTAATATTTTCTGCAAAATCTCCTGATTTTACCTGGGCTCCCTTTGCCCTGATTTTTTCGATAGATTCCTCCGCCAGCAGACTGATTTGTCTGTGCCAATTGCCCGCGTGGGCGTCGCCTTCTATGCCAAAACCGGCTTTGGCCTGAGCAGCGGGTATGTTATGCTTGCTTGTGCCGCGGTTTTGGCAGATAGATATGGCCTTAATCTTGCCTTTTATAGTGGCCACTCTTGCCCCCCGTCTTTTCCAGCAACTTTATCCGGCTTATGACCATATCTTTGCCCTTGTACTTGAGCATATCGTAAATCGTAAGACACGCGACACTTACGCCGCAAAGGGCCTCCATCTCCACTCCTGTTTTGCCTGTCGATTTAACCGTCACATTTACGCAGACGGATTTTGCCCGGTCGTCGGCGGCAAAGTCAACTTTCACCGCCTCAATGCCGATCGGGTGACACATCGGAATCAGCGACGCTGTCGCCTTAACCGCATTTATCGCAGCAATTTTGGCCGTCTCAAGGACGTTGCCTTTCGGACATTCTCCCTCCTGTAGGACCTTAAACAATTCACTACCAAGTATCACGCATCCGGTTGCCGTAGCCGTTCTGACGGTGATAGCCTTGCCGCTTATGTCAATCATTCCATCTGCTCCCGGCACTTTTTAGCCTCCAATCTGGCTCATAACCCTGTTCCGGCAAGAGTTTCCATTTACCGGTTTCTTGGCTACAGCTTCGAGTATAGAGCCGGCGATGTCACCGAAATCTACTCTTATCTCATCATCCGAAAAAAGGCACGGCTTAAGAAACCCATCAGCGGTCAGCCTGAGTCTATTGCACTTGCTGCATTCCGGCGGGCGCTCGGTCTGCAGGCGCCTGCTCAAATCGGCCCTATTGTAGAGCGAAAAACGCATAATTGTCTGAAGCTGCAGACCCCTCCGCCGGCAAAATGCCGCCATTTGCTCAATATCTTCTTCGGTGGTGTCATCGAGCACGACCATATTAATCTTTATCGCCGGAAAGTTCACCTCCCGAGCGGCGTCGACCCCTGCAAGCACCTGGCGCAAATGTCCCCCGCCGGTAATTCGGCGGTATCTTTCGGCATCAAGCGAAGCCACCGAGATATTCAGCCGAGCCAAGCCATTTTGTCTTAGCTGTGCGGCCTTGGCTGCAAGCAGCGAGCCGTTTGTCGTCATACATACCTGGGCGATGCCCTGGATAGCGGCAAGTTTTGCCGCCAGATGCTCGACGTCCTTTCGCATCAGAGGCTCGCCGCCGGTCAGCCGGACTTTCCTTATGCCCATTCCGGCAGCAACTTCCGTCAGTGACTCGATCTGCTCGTAGGAGAGAATGTCGCCGGGGTCTTTATGCACAAAAGGTTTGTCGGGCACGCAGTATATGCAGCGGTAGTTGCAGCGGTCGGTTACCGATATGCGCAGGTAATCTATCTTTCGGTTAAATCTGTCTAACAACAACCGTAGCTCCCTCTTTGATTTCAGTAACACCGGACGGCACGCAAATTAGTCCGTCCGCCTCGCACAAGGCGGTAATGTGTGCCGAACTATGATAGTCAATCTGTGCAACCTTGCCATCATATCTAGTAACGACCGGCAGCCAGAAGTCTCTTTCGGCGTTTTTTCTTTTTATTGTCCGTTCCAATTGGCCGCGATAAGAAGTGGGCTTGAAATCGTGTCCCATCATCTTGTACAAGAAAGGCTGGACCAACAGCTCGAACATAACAAAGCCCGATACCGGATTGCCGGGCAGGCCGAATACGAATCGGGTGTTGCGTTTGTATACCCGCACCGCCGACTCCCCAAAGGCTGATTGGAATTCTTTCTCAGCGCTCTCCGCGTCCTCTGCGGTTAATCTCTTTATCCCGAAGACCGTAGGCCGGCCCGGCTTGACGGCGACCCTCTCGAACAGAATTTTGACGCCGTTTTCTTTGAGAATGTCACGAACGAGATCACAATCGCCCACCGAAACGCCGCCGGATATAATCACAACGTCATTTTCCGCCATCGCTTTTGTAAGCACGGCACTTATCCTTTGCTTGGTATCGGCTGCGATTCCATAGTGTGTCGGTATCGCCGAAGCGCCTGCGACCTGGGCGGCTAACTGAAAGCTGTTGCTGTTTCTGATTTGACAGGCGGTCGGCTTTCGGTCAGGCTCGACCAGCTCATCGCCCGTGGCAATGATGCCTACCCTCGGCGCAATTGTCACCAAAGGTCTTGTGCAGCCGCAACTTGCCAGCACAGCGATATGCTGGGCCTTAATCAACACGCCTGCCCGGAGGACAACATCACCTTTTTTGACATCTTCGCCTTTGGCGGCGATATTGCCGTCGGTACATTTACCGATAAATCGAATCCTGTCCCGCTCCGGCTCGGCACTCCGCCGAGACGAGTTGTGGGCGAGGACTTCGGTATGCTCGACCATAATCACGCAATCGGCCCCTTCGGGCACAACCGCACCGGTCATAATCTTGGCACACTGATTCTTGCCGATCTTCTTTTTGGGCATCACGCCGGCTGGTATCGTCTCAACTACCATAAGCTCGTTTGTCAGGTCTGCCCGCCGACAGGCAAAACCATCCATCGCGGATTTGTTAAACGGCGGCATATCTATATCGCAGATAACATCTTCTGCCAGCACGCGATTGGAAGCCCGACCAAGCTCCACACGTTCGGTGCCAAGCTTACGGGCGGAACTGGTCACGATTTGGAGAGCCTCATCGAATTTGAGCATAGCTGCCCCATTCTACAAGACAATTTTCTCGGCGGTTGCATCGAACCGGGCTGCTTTGCCATCGCGAAGACTGAGCATACCCATTTGCAGCGCTGTCTGCACATGATAGGCAAGATCCATCGGGCTGAGCGTTTCTTTATTGCGCTGCCGACAGCAATCAAGAAACTTCCGCCAATATCCTACAAAATCTTCGCCGTGCTCGACGGCAAAACGCTGCGGCTTTTTCTGCGACCCCTGGGCGGGGATGAAAACGATTTCATTATTTTCGATAGTGAGCGTGCCCTCCCAGCCGCGAATCACAGGCAGCCGCTGCCCCGAACCACGACTGCCCGCACCGGGATAGTCGTTGCCTTGCGTTCCGAGCACGGCAACAGTGATCTTCTCCGGATAATCTATGAGCATATTGAACGTATCGGGCACTTCCCGCTCCTGGTAACGGAATTTGCCGCCGGTCGCCACAACCGTGCTGGGCATGGTGACACCGAGCATGGATATCACCGGCGTCAGGCTGTGCGGGAAAAGATCGGTGCTCGGGCCGCCGGCATAATCCTCATACATCCGCCAGCGGAAGAACCGGCTGACATCAAAAGGCCGCTTCGGCGCATCGCCCAGAAAAGCCTCCCAGTTCAACTCCAGTCCGGCTTTGGCGTTCGGGTCATCTATCGACATGCCCCGCTCGCCCCAGTCGCCGACGCGAAAATAGCCGCACTCAGCATGAATCGGCTGACCAATGAGGCCGTCGCTGATCAGTTTTTTCATCTGATGCCAGGCCGAGTCGGACATACCCTGTGTCCCGAGCTGAAAGACCCGGCCGGTCCTTTTCACTTCTGCCGCCAGGCGTTTGGTCAGGTCAAACTGCCGCCAGTGTGTTACCGGCTTCTCGCAATAAACATCTTTGCCGGCCGCAACAGCATCGATTGCCTGATAACCGTGATGATGGTCGGGCGTAGAGATGCAGACCACATCAACGTTTGGGTCCGCCAGCAGCTCGTGATAATCCGCGTAGGCCTTGGCGCCGTAGCCTTGTGCACGCTGCTGCAGTCGCGGTCGATAGACATCGGAGGCAGCCACGATGTCCACCGGCTCTTTCGCCTGCGTTTTTAGCCAGTGAACCGCCTCGAAATGTGCGCCGCTTCGGCCTCCGCAGCCGATAAAGCCCACACCAATCCGCTCATTGGCGCCGCGCACCGGCTGCGCCGATGCCCCTGCCAGCGCATAAGCCGCTGCCGCCGCAGCCCCTGTCCGCCGAATAAATTGCCGACGAGTCAGTATGCGGCCTGTGTTCTTTGATCTGCTTTCCAACATAATTTCTCCCTTTATTGATCTCGTTTTTCAAAAGTTTAGCCGTCGCCGTAGCGGCGACGGACCGGGACTAAACTCTGCTCAGCGTGACCAGTCCACCCATCGGCTGTACGCCTTTTCGATCTGTTCCGGGCTTACCTGGCCGTCCCACAACGCCACGCCGTACCTCAAGACCAACGGCTCAGTCGCCACGATCTTAAGCGACTCTTTGTGCAGAGCGAGCGTGGCCGACAGGTAGGCGAATGGTTTTTCCATCGTAAACCACGTTGCCGGGTGGCGCACGTTGTCCGGATAGTCAAACATTGCCACCGTCACGGCCTTGCCATCTGCTTTTGCGACGTAGGCACACCACTTCGCTCGTTTGTCGTTTGTATTTTCCACGCCGGTCTGGCCCTGCGCATTTATAAACCGCCCGCCGGTATCCATCGACTCTAAAAATCGCATGCCCAGGCCGAAGTACGGACTGCCCGTCAGCGTGATAGAATCCTTGCCGGCTGGCGGCGACAGCTTGCCAACCCACTTCAGCACAGTCGCATTTTGCTCTTTCATCAGGCAGACCTTAATCGTCCGCAGCTCCGTGGCCAGCACCTCATCGGTTCTGGGATTAACCCATTCTAACTGTTCGTCAAAACCTGCTGCTTCTGGATTATTTCCGTCACCGGCCTTGACATAATGGGCGAACGACAGATGCCGTTGTCTGCCCGGCTGCTGCTGTTCTTCCCAGAAATTGACGCCCTCGACCGCGACGGCAAACATCAAGGCGTGATGATGCAGATGGTCAGCCGGCGCATCCCGCAGGATATTGACGCCACCCGGGGTGAACAACTCCTGAACGTACGGCTTATAAGGAACACCCTCATACCGATACCGTAACAGCACACGGTCGCCCGCACGAACGGCAAGCGCACCGTCGTCCGGCGTGACCCCAATCGACTGCATAGAATACGTCACGCAACCGCAGACAACCATGATTGGCAAAAAAACCGTAAGCAGCCGCATAACCGATATGAGTTTTTCTCTGGCCATGATCACTTTCCTTTCAGCTTGTGTACACCACAGTCCCAGACTGGTCAACCTCGTATCCCCACTTCTTTATGTACTCCCACCCGGGCAGAAAATCGTCCTTTGTCTGTTTTAGCTTTTCTGAGAGAACCTTATCGAGCCTATTCTGCAATTTGCCGTGCTCTGCACTATCGCAAAGATTATTAAGCTGATACGGGTCTTTTTCATTATCATAAAGCAGCCACGGACCTTTCAGGTCGCGGACATAAGTATATCGCTTCGTGCGTATGCCGCGATACTCTCTGCCGCCATTTTCTCTTTTCCACTGACCAAAAGGTGACGGGCAGCAAATCAGAGCATCATTGTCGGCGGGCTTTTCGCTGCCGATCACAACGCCGGAAAAATCTGTCCCTTCCACCGTATCTGGTATATCAAGGCCGCTTAGGCCCAGAAGTATCGGCATAATATCAGGCGTGTTGATCGGCATATCAATTGTCTTTCCCTGCCTGCCGAGCGCCGCCGGATACCGCACAAGAAACGGAACCAGAATGGACTCGTCCCAGGGCCTTTGCTTATTTTGCTCGCCGTGCGAAAAGAGCATGTCCCCATGGTCGGACGTAAAGACAAAAATGGTCTCATTTTCCAGATTAAGCTGCCGCAGTGTGACAAGAATCCAGCCGATACAGTCATCCAGAGCAGCGATATGGGCGTAATATCCAGCCAAAGCTTTTTGCGCCGAATCCCGATACTGTGAAGGGACATTATCCGGTAAGACTAATTTCTTTTGCTCGAAAAGCTCCCTATATTTTGCAGGAGCGGTGTGATATGGGTCGTGCGGCGGGCCCCATGAAAGAAAAAGAGCAAAGGGTTTGCCGCCCGCATGCTCACGAATGTACTGCTGGGCGTGGCCGGTCTGGGCGATCGCGTCGTAACCTTCCCATTTGAGCTTAACATTCTCATCGCCGTAATAGTAAGAGTTGTTATAGTTATGTGTACAGCCCATTGCCTGCCAGAATTTAAAGCCCTGGCGTCTTTCTTTGGGGACAAATCCAGTTCTATCGCGCCCGTCCAAATGCCACTTGCCGATATAGGCGGTTTCATAGCCGGCCTGGTTATACGCCTGGGCAATGGAAACCGCGTCGTTGCTCAAACGCACATCGTTCAAAAAGACGCCATGCGTAAGTGGGTATCTGCCCGTCATCAAGCTTGCGCGGTACGGGCAACACACGGGACAGCCGGACACCGCACGGCTGAAGTTGATGCTTTCTTCGGCCAGCTTGTCGAGGTTCGGCGTTCTAACGTCCGGATTGCCCGCATAGCCGGTCGCCCTTCGGCTTCGCTCAGGGCAGGCCTGGGCACGCCATTGGTCGGCAAAGACAAAAACCAGGTTTGGCCTTTCGGAAGAGGATTTCTCCGCCGAAGGTACCGCCCAGGACAGCCTGCCGGTCAGAGCAACCGAAGATGCTCCCAGCGCTGCAGTGCGCAGGAATTGCCTTCTTCCAATACGTCCTTCTTTCATGGGACCTTTCCGTGCCGTACTTTGAATTATCCGCTCCTTGTCGCCAGCCACAATCCCGATAAAAGCGGGCCTGAATTAGGACTTTAGGTGACGCCATTCACTTCAACGGTTCAATACGTATTGTCCGGATCTGCCAGGGTCTAAAAATAAGTGACTCAGATTCATCTGCCGGACTTATGGCGGACAAGGTTTTACCGCTGCGCTCGGCAAGGTCCACCTCGGTCAGTCGAGCCTTGCCAAGCAGATACTTGAGCGAAGCTCGACTCTCACGGCCCCGGTATTCATACATTCTAACATAACTCTTTCCCTGCTTGCTATACAGCGCTGAAACAAGCACATCTGGAGAGCCGGCCTCTAAAGGAGCCAGCTCGCTGCCGAGGCGGCCGTTGCCGGGAGCGGTACAGAGGCTCACGCAAGGGAAATTGTACTCCAACGCGTGCCGATGCAAGTCTGCCCTACGCCAATCTCCGGCAAAAGGGTAAAGTGCAAGCTCGTAGGTGAAGTCGCCATTGAGCATACGGGTGCCCCAAACGTAGTACATTGCATAGGCCAGAGGAACCGAAAAACCTCCGTCTGCCTCGCGCACGGAGCCCATCGTGCCGCGATTAAAAACGGCTACACCCTTTTGGCCGTCGGTCAGCGCCGTCCAATAAAGGCCGTTTACATACCGCTCGGATGTCTCAGCAACGGCGAAGGGAAGGTCTCGCACACCAACAGCACCGTCACTGGCCGCCGGGAAAATCTTAAAACGCAGCTTCTCCTCGTGCACAAATGGCGATTTAGAATCCCGCTTGTCATCGCTGAGCCGGCCGATCTTTTGACCTCGAAACTGGAAGTGAATCCGCCAGTCAAGGAGCGGCCTCTCCGCCCGTATGACAACCTCCGACACGTAAGGGATGCTCCCAATCAAACCGGACTCACGAGCCGCCAGCCACGGCCCGCCGTCAGGGGCCGGCTCAAGAGCCCAGAAACCCTTCGACTCACATTCCCGACCGTCAACTCGCCCAGCCAGGAAGCAGCTTCTTCTACCGGCCTGCAGAATACTGTTTCCACTCCGCCTATCCACAATGGAGTCTATCCCACCATTTTTGTTGAAGCCAACGACCACATACGGTGTCGTGACATGCAGGCTCTCCGTGTCTATCTCGATGCCCATTTTGCTTTGTGCAGTCTTTTCTTGTATCGGCACCAGTGCATACGAGGTAAAACCCAGACCTGGAACATCGGCGAGAATCGCTATCCGGCCTTTCTGAATGCTTCCATCCGAATATTGATCCGCCGACAGTACCACGCAAGGCACGGCTTGTCCACCGCGGCGAGCTTCCACATTTGCAGCAGCACCACGCTCCAGCGATACGTCAAAATCCACCCACTCCTTCCTGGGCCAACAATGCGGATTGAAAACCGTCACCTGCGCCAGCTCACCGCCTTCCATTCGAGAGGCCACGTAACGCAGGCAAGCTTCTTTAACACGGCTGGATGCAGCACTTGAAGCCGGCAAGAATTTGCGGGCATCCGGCAACAATCCACATATCTGAATGTCATGGTGCTGCGCAACCAAGAGGTTTTTCCACGCCTGCTCAAGCTCATGCTGATGGTCGTCGCCTTTGAGCATACACTCCACCGCCGCTAACCGTTCCGCCGTCAATACATCCACTTCTGCCTGCCTGCACTTATTCCAAATTTCGTTGCCGCAGTAGCCCCAAGGCATCCGCACATAAAAGTCGTTGGGAACCGTTTTTAACTCTTTCTCAGGGGCAGGAAATGTGGGAAATATCTCCTCAAGCAGCATCCACCGATACCCGGCTTTGCCCTGGTACATTTTGACCAGCTCCTCGCGCCGCAGGCTGGCGTCGTCAGCGCGTGTAGCCAGCAGGGGCTTGATGTGTTTGAAATCTTCCCGGAACTTTTCCAACGGCGTATTACATTCCGGTCCCGGATAGCGAGTTAAAATCCAATTGTCCACCGTGGTCCGCCCGAACTGCGCGCCCTCGCCTACGTACGTGGGAATCGCCGCGATGCGCGACCCGTCCAATCCCACCCACCAGCCTATTGCCGCATCGAAGGTCGGATTGTAGCCATACATCATGAAGTGCGTACGCATTATCGCACCGACAAAGCCAAACCCATTCAGAATCTGTGGAATCTGGCTGTGCATGGCGTGCTCGCTCATCAGATAGACGTTTGGTGCGCAACCCAGGTGCCGGCGGTCGGCCTCTAAGGCGCAGCCGATCTGGCGAATATTGGACTCCTCGTTGATGAACACCGACAATGGCTGGCCGTAGGTACAAGTGCCTATTCCAAACCGTCCGGCATAGCGTTTAAGATATTCACGTATTTCCTGCAACACCTCCGGATTATGCTCGGCGAGATCATCGTAGGTGTAGGCTTCATTGTCCAGGCCGATCTTGAAGCTGGGGTAGCGGTCCAGCCAGTCAGCAGCGTTACGAATGTGCTTGAGAAAATGCTCCCGGCCCCAGAGCACCAGTCCGCCGTGGTCATAAGTCAATAGATAAAGCGGCTGGTCCACATCGTCCGCCAGTGCCACTGTGGTTAACCCCAAATATAGGATGACCAACAAATATCGCCAGCTCATTTTTCTTATCAGCAAGTCTCCCCTTGCATTAAAGCGCAAAAATCCCCATCAACAGGATTAACCGCAGAGGGCGCTGAGGCCGCAGAGGAAAAATGTAAATTAAAAAACTCAGCGTGCTCTGCGGGCTCGGCGGTAAAAAACCCCTGGCATCCGAACGGCGAACTGCAGCCGATTTTGGCAACTTACTGCAATATCCGGAGCGAACTTGCTACAGATAGTGTGCCCTGACATAACCGGGCATTACTACAGAAGCTTTTTCAGATACTTTATGCTTCGCTCAGCCTGGTCTATCGTGCCGCACTCTACGCTCAGCACAATGTCACGCGGTGCAGCTTTACAGACTGCAATGACCTTTTTCCAGTCAATGACGCCTTCGCCGCAGGCACAGCCGGCGGGAGTACCCGTAACCTTGCCGCGTTCGGCCTTAGAATGCTGGATGGAAATATCCTTGGCATGCACGTGGACTAATCTATTCTTTACCCGCCTCAGCCATGCGATAGGGTCGTGACCTGCAAGGTAGCTATTGCCCGTATCAAAATTGACGCCGATCGCGGGCGATTTTACCAACTTGCAGATACGGTCAAGACCCGCCGGCGATTTGCTGTACTGCTGGTGCGGCTCAATGCCGATCATAATACCGCGTGGCTCGGCAACCGCCGCCGCTTCAGTCAGCGTATACTTCATTAAAACGTGGTCTTCCTCTTCGGTGGTCCAGGGAGGTTTTGGGCCTTCGTCGGTATTGACCACCGGTGCGCCGCACTCTGCTGCGAAACGAATTGCCTGCTTGAGATAGTTGCCGCTTATATCGGGCCTGCAAAGCGCGGTGTGCGACGACAGACCCGAAAGTTTAACGCCGGCTTTTTCGCACGCCCGCTTGATGCGGTATGGGTCGTCCAGCATTGAGACGGTCATATAGTAGCCGGCTTCACTCATCAGCTCGCGGCCCCAATGAACCCACGGCTCAACGTATTTATAGCCCAACTCGGCTGCCTTTTCGATGCCCCACTCAAAGGGCTTATCCGCGTGTCGTACAAACTCCAAATTCACACCAACATACACTTTTGCCATTTGACAACCTCCTTATTATATAAGCTGCCTTAGATGGTCAATTGCATCAGCTAACTGATCCATCGTCAAGAATAACACCGACAAAACCGCAATAATCCACATAGTCGGCTTAACATCTCTTGCTCTGCCCGAAATAGTCTTTATAAATACGAATGAAATAAATCCAAACGCCAATCCTGTGCTGATACTGTAGCTCAGCGCGGTCATCACCATTATGATAAAGGCTGGAAACGCCTCTTGCAAGTTCGCAAAGTCTATCCGCTTGATTTCCTTCATCATAAAAAGCCCAACCATTACCAGAGCGGGGGCCGTTGCGTACTTAGGAACTATCCCCACAACCGGAACGAAGATCAGCGCCACCAGAAAGCACAATCCCGTAACCAGCGAAGTCAACCCCGTTCGGCCGCCTTCCTCAATTCCCGAAGCCGATTCAATATACGAGGCAATCGACGAAGTCCCCAGCACAGCACCTAACATACTTGCTGCAGCATCGATTTGCAGCAAACGATCCAGCCCTTTTATCGTGCCTTTTTCATCGACCATCTTGGCCTCATGACAGCAAGCCACCAGCGTCCCTATACTGTCGAACATGTCGATAAACATCAAAGCAAAAATGTTTCCAAGCAGACTCCACTTGAGCGCTCCCAGAATATCAAGCTTAAATGCTATGGGCGTAATGTCGAAATCAACCGACACAAGATGTGCCGGTCTCTGAACAAAGCCAGCTGCAATCGCCAGTACCGTTGAGAACATCATCCCAATCAACAAAGCCCCTTTAATCCTTTTTATTTGCAGAAACGCCATTAGCAGCAAACCACAAAGACCTATTGCGACTGTCCCCGTCAGCGGGCCCGCCGAGACAAGCGTTTTTTCGTTTTTCACTATCACCTGCATATCCTGCAGGCCGATGAATGCAATGTACAGCCCGATGCCGACTGAAATAGCTGAAACCAAACTCACCGGAATCGCCTTGACAAGCCGCTTCCTCAAACCCAATAGCGTCAAAAGCCAACACAAAAGACCCGAAAGAAATACAACGCCAAGACCCATCTGCCAGGTAATTTTGCCGCCCAGGACCAGCGTGTACGACAGAAACGCATTTAGTCCCATTCCCGGAGCCATTGCTATTGGGGCATTAGCAAATAGACCGGTAATAATTGTCATCACGGCGCTTACTATGCAGGTGACAATTATCAATGCCTGCTTATCCATGCCCGCCGCGCTAAGAATGGCCGGATTGACAAATATAATATAGGCCATCGTAAGAAAGGTGGTCACACCCGCTACAAATTCAATCCTTACGCTGGTACGCTTTTGCTCAAGCTGAAAATACTTACTGATCATCTCCGATCTCCAGCGTTATCACCTTTGCGCCGAGGGTCCTGTCCAGCCCAATCTTTTGAACCGTCCCCACTCACCCCAGCATAATGCCGCCACATTCACCGCAAAATGCTCTTTCTGGAATATCTCGCGCATACGCTGGTACTTTGCATCCAGGAGTCGTTTGGCTTCACTTTTCTCCGCGGGCGTCAGGCTTCTCTGCCCGGCTACGGTGAGCAGCCGATATATCTTCGCCTGCAACTCGCTGAAATCCAAGCCGGCTCGAAAGAACGCGATCCGCCGCCGCACCGCCGAATCGTCGCCGGCAGCCTTAGCCGCAGCATCCAGCATAGCACCAAGCTCGGCAATAACCTGCGGCGTATAAGGCTCGGTGACATCGGCGTTTTTTTCGGCTGCCGCCCTATCGGTCAACTGCTCAACACGCAAGAGGTATCTTTTAATTTCTCCGGCTGCCGACAGAAATCCGCAGCGGCAATAATCATCTATCACCTCGTCCACGTCCAGATCGGGGTACCAGTGTAGCTTTGCCAGCACATAATAATTGAGTCCCTGCGTCGCCCAGTGATGCATACAGGAATCGAAATCGGTGCCGACACACTTATTGCCGGATATATGACGAAAGTCCTGCCCGAGCTTGTGTGCATAAACGCCCAGCGTCCCTTCGTGCCGGCCCCACAGCAGCGAATTCGGACGCCAGTAAATCATCTGTGCTGCACCCGCCCAGGCGTCCCAATCGGCCATTCCCTCATCACGTACTTCATCGTCTGCGTAATGGCTGGGACTGTGCACAAACCGAATGACGATGTTGGGGTGCAGCTTTTGTTTAACCGGAGGTGCCCGATAGACGCTGTAGGCCTGGCCGGTAAATAAGACCTCCGGATAAACCTTTGCCACCTTCTCGGCGATGGCATTATAAAAATAAACCATCCGGTCGGTAAGCGACACGTAATCGAATCGGTAGTACCGGTCCGACTTGTGGTCGTATGTCCCCAGTTGTGTAGGCCGACCCTCCGACGGGTCCAGCGCCTTGCACTCCGGGCACATACAGAATCCTGCCTTGCCGCCGCCGTCCTGGGTCATCAAGGAAATGCTCTTCTGGCCCGGATTGCGCTCCAGCTCCTCGATTTTCTCCCGGGCGATTGCCTCGATAAGGGCGAGATTTGACTTGCACAGCCGCGGCCTTTCCCAACTGGGGTCGAAATAGCGCGAGCCATCCAACTGCATCGCGAACCACTCCGGGTGCTCACGCAAAAATCCGCCCCAGGTTTCCGCCGACAGTATCGTGCCGTCGCCGGTCTTAAGTCCGAGCGTGCCGCCCATTCGATGCCAGCCCATCCAACCGCTGCTTTCGGATTGTGTGCGCACGGCGTTTTCTCCTGCTTTCAGGAAATCTTCCCTGGTAAATCCGAGCCGATCCAGGCCCTCCTGGATACGGCTGCTATATCCGCTCCAGCGGACGTTGCGTTGTTTCAACAGTGGCGTAAACCAGACATTGATTGAATTAACCGTGATTGTTGTGCGCTTGGGGACGACCTTACCGGTTTCTCCGGGCCAGAGATACCGGCAGCCCAGCTCCTGCTCCAGAAATGTAGTGACCGCATACTGGCTGCCATACGGGTCGGCTGGAGTGGAATCGTCAGGGCCCAGCAGTACCAGTGCGTTACCGATGGTCCGAATCAAGATGCCGCCCGGCCCCAGGCCTTGGCTGGTGACGCCGACCTTCTTTGCCAGCCCACTTTCTCCCACGAGAATAAATGTCTCAGCAGCCGATGTGCCTGAAGCTGTCTCGATCCGCCCATCCACGACCTTTGCTTGCCCGATCTGGTTTTCTTTCAGCACCTTTAGACGTGCACCGGATATTTGCTGGATATGGTCTGTCAGGATTTTCGCCCCTTCGTCAGCCGCACGGCTGGGCTTTGAGGGCAGGACAATCACAGCTTTAAGCTGACCATTCGACACCAGTGTCACCGCGGCCTTTGTAATGTTAGCACAGCAAAGAAATACCCCCACCAGCAAGATGCTTAATGTAGTCTGTCTGAACAAGTCTGGCTCCCCAACGCGACTTTTTCAACCGCCCAGGTCGCAGAGCTTGCTGAGTTTACAATTCCAAATTTTTCTCCGTGGTCTCAGCGTTCTCCGCGGTTAATCATGTCTGCTTTTTCATTCGACTGCGAGCGAGAGGAGTCGAACCTCCACGTCCCAAAGGACACAAGGTCCTAAGCCTTGCGCGTCTGCCAATTCCGCCACGCTCGCTTCTCGTACTGCGTATATCGTATTTCGTATATCGTACTTCGTATGTCGTATGTCGATATTCTGTCTTCTGTCCTCTGTCTTCTACGAGATTGCCGCTCTTTTACGCTCGCGGCTCTGTTTTCTGACTTCCGTCTTCTGGCTTCTCCTGTTTCGATATCTTCTCGATCCGCTTTTCAGCCTTCTCTAATGTCGTTCGGCAATGCTGGATCAAGGCCATTCCTCTTTCGTACTGCTGCAGACTGTTCTCAAGCGGAATCTCGCCCTGCTCGATTTTTTCCACAATACTGGTCAGCTCCTTGATCGCCTGCTCAAAGCTCAGATTGGAGACGTCGTTTTTCTTTTCGTTCTTGGCCATATCTGTCCGCTCGATATTGCAGTGTTACCTTTTGTCTTCTGTCTGCTGTCTTCTGTATTCTGTTTTTTTACTTCTTCGTCACTTGACTTTCAATCAAATTCTGGTCGGCAAGCTCAGTAATCAGCAGGTCCGCGATCTGGACATCCTGAACGGTCCTTACCAGCAGGCTCGTCCGCCTGCTCCGGGTAATACTGTATCCGCGCCGCAGAACAGATTTCGGGTTCAGGGCGGCGAGACGATTTGCCTGGGCGGTAAGCTGCATCTTGCAAACGCCGATAATCTTGCCCATTGATACGTTCGCCCGATTGAGCAAATTGTTCAAATCGACTGTTCTTCTGGCCAACAGCCGATGCGGCTCAATCCTGACGACCTGCTGATAAAAAAGGTAAAGCCTATCCCTAAGCTCCATGAGTAGAGCCTTTGTGGAGCTGGCCAGAATGGTGCTTAGCTCGTCTAGTTGTTGTTCGCGGTTGCGAACCGACAAGAGCGGATTCCTAAAGGCCGCGCTGGCAAGAATGGTCTGCAAACTTTCATGGCAAAGTTGTAGCCTGGTTTTTGTCTGCGAGCTTAATCTCTTCGCAAAATACGCCAACTGCCCCAGAACCTCTTGCATGTCGGGAACCGCGACGACACCCGCTTTGGTGGGCGTGGAGGCCCTGGCATCGGCAACGAAATCCGCTACTGTGACGTCAACTTCGTGCCCGACCGCACTTATAATGGGTATGTTCGAATCGAAAATAGCCCTGGCTAAAACTTCTTCATTAAACGCCCACAAATCCTCCAGCGACCCGCCGCCCCGACTAACAATGAGAAGATCGAGCCTGAGCTGTTTATTGCGCCGGTTTACGTCTCTGATAGCTGCTGCGATTTCTTGCGCCGCCCCTTCGCCCTGCACCGGCACGGGATACAGAAACAACTTGACGCACGGCCAGCGATTCCAGATGCTGTCTTTTATATCGTGTAGTGCCGCCCCTGATTCGCTGGTCAGAATCCCGATTCTCTCCGGATATGCTGGAATTCGTTTTTTATGTGCGTCATCAAAAAGCCCCTCAGCCTGGAGCTTTCTTACCATTTGCTCGAAGGCTAATTGCAGCGCCCCGATGCCTGCCGGAATAAGCTGCTCAACGACGAATTTATATTTACCCTGCGGCACATAGACGTCAATGAAGCCGCTTGCCAGCACGGCCAGCCCATTTTCCGGCTTGAATTTGACCCTGGCGAAGTTGCTCTTCCACATCGCACACGGCAGAATCGAGCCTTCGTCTTTTAGCGAAAAATAACAGTGCCCACTATGGTGCAGCTTCCAGTCGGTTATCTCGCCGGTAACAGTCATCCAGCCAGGCAGATTATTTTCCAGAATCTCCTTGATCAGCGAGTTAACCTGGCTGACTGTATATATTTTAGTTTTCTGCTGTATCTGTTGCATACGCGTCATCATCGATTGATTATAAGTCCAAACCGTGCCAATCTCAATCGTAAATCGCGTATGCGCGCAAGGCAGGCGAACTTCCGGCTTGAACGCGGGGGCAAAATTTGATAAAATGGTCTTAGAAAGAGCGCGGACCGGCTCGACCGAGTTCATCGAGGTCCGGAGGAAGGTGCAAATGAACACTTGGCTTGAAACTTTGGGCGTCATTCTGATATGCCTTTGCGGCATTGCCCTCGGTAGACTCTTCTCAAGTCTTCCAAAACCTTACTGGTCACTGGGCTATATTCTGGCCTCGGCGCTAATAGCTGTCTTACTTCTGGCCAGGCATAACAATTCGCTTCGGCTTCTGCCGGTTCTATCCTGGATCACCGCCAGTCGGGCAAAATTTGTAATCTTGTCGCTGGCGGTTACGATGGGATTGACCACCCCGCTGTCACGTCTGCCGGGCAAATCTGAGAGGCTGCTGGTCTGCATAGTGATGGCTGTAGTAGTGGGCTGGTTTTCTGTCCTGCCCTTTATTGCCCCCACTCTGATTAGAGACCGTCTGTCAAGTCTTGCGACAAAGTTTGATTCCGACGGCGTCTGTCGGCAGGCGACAAGCTACACTTGTGGGCCGGCCGCGGCAGTCACAGCGCTTGCCAAATTAGGGCTATCCGCCAACGAAGGAGAAATAGCGATACTTGCGCATTGCAGCCCGGTAACGGGGACTCTGCCGGCCTGTCTTTGTGCCGCTCTTGCGGACCGCTACGCCGGGCAGGGCCTTAAATGCCGGTATGGCCATTTTGATTCCATCAGCCAGCTCAAAAGGGCAGGCGTCACTATAGCTATAGTAAGGGACGCATTTTTACTGGACCACTGCGTCGCCGTGCTTGAAGTCTCAGACCGCACCGTCACTATCGCCGATCCTATGGCAGGACTAAGGTCTATGCCGCGTAAGCAATTCGAGAAAATCTGGCGATTTTCCGGCATAATCCTCAATCGGGACAACTGACGCAGACCGGCACAGGTACATGCGGCTGCTCAAGACAGAGCCACGACCGTAAGGAAGTAGCAATCACCTCTCGGCACCACGATGTCACCACCTAATCGAGTATTTTTTTCGCCCACTGTGACATAACGTTGTCACCGCGTATGAAATAAATGTGGCAGGCTAAGGGCAAATACGCCAAATATACAGGCCGGATGAAGCAAAAGACCCGGCGGGGCTAAATGTCCGGGGGGTGGCCCTGCCGGGCTGACCTTTTAGTGATGCGTGCGGCGTAGCGCGTATTGCGTATAATGCTTCGCCAGAAAGCAAGTTAGTTGTCTTTAAGAACGACAAAAACTGCGAATTCACCTTTGACCGGCACCATAATAGTGCCCGCCCGGCACTTGCCGCGGGCGACGGCCTGGCCAAACCAGTCCTGTGGATCCATAAGGCGAAAACTTTCGCCGTCGGCCAGAAAAGGCTCAGCTTTGACCTCCACTTTCTCGGCCTTGTCCCAATTGTAGATCACCAGATGTGCGCGGTCTCGGTCGAACCGATTGGGCAAAAGAACACTCTTCGTTCCTGCCGGGCGTTTTTCGCCCTTCTTGATAACGAGGTTGCCGCTCTGCACGACCTGCTTGTACTTGCTAATATCCAGCTCACCGTTTATTGTCACGTTATCGCGGACCTCACAGTTCTCGTTGTACGGCGCGTTGTAACCGATTCTCATAGTCACATCGTAAAGGTAATTCTCCAGCACACGGATGCCGTGACTTGGTCTGCCGCCGCCGATCAGGAACGGGCCTCTGCCATAACAAACGTTTTGCTCGACCAAGTAGTTGTCCACATACGCACGCTCGGAGCCGTATGCGTGCATAGTGTAAGTTCCATCGTACAGGCAGGTCATTATGCAATTGGAAATTGTCTTAACGCCGTCTTTATTCTGCGTGTAAATGCAGTGCCCGTGCCCGCGATCCGTACCAAGCCAGCCGTTATCATAGATTATGCAGCCGTATATCTCCGGGTCGATCTCGCCCTGCCAGCAACTGATACCCTGATTGCAGTTGTGGATGATCAGATTGATGTATTTACAGTTTTTTCCGCCGTATGTATGCAGGCCGCCCCAGGGCCGTTTCAGGTCTTCTGGGTTTGAGCCTGGGCTGACTGGTTTTTCGGGCTGTGGCTCGGAAACAAAAATCTCCAGGCCGCGAATCCAGACGTGAGCTGAGGGACTTTGCACCGAAAGACCGCCGTCGATTCTGGCTCGCTCGCCTGGTGCCGGCTGAATGTGGATCGGATTTTCCGCCGTACCCGCCAGGCGGATTTCATAAAGCTCTTGGGGACGCCGCTTATAAGTGCCCCCGAGCAGGTAAACCGTGTCACCGGCAGAGACTTTTTGCTGTCCGCCCAAGGCCGAGGCGATGTCCCAGGGCGATTCTTCTGTGCCGGGATTTGTTGGCTTACCGTTGGGTACTACATACCACTGGTCTGCCAAACTGAGCTGCGCTGGCGATGCCACAAAAAACAAAAGCAGAGCAATCCAGCCTCGCATCGAAATTACCCCTGTTTTCATTCTATACGCTTTCTATAAAGCCTGGTCTGCAGCGCGCTTTTCCAGGCGGTCCAATTTGAATCGCTTAGCTCATTGTCAATCGCCGACGCGACCTGATTGAGCTTGGCGTCCAAGTCGTCAATATAATAGACCATAAAGGCTTCGGGCGTGGCCGGCAGCTTCGGCGAGCCAAATTCATATTCGCCGTGATGCGACAGAATAATATGCCCCAAGGCATCCAGAATTACCTTGTCAACGGGCGTGCCTGTGGCCGCCAGGTGATCGGCCTTGCGATTTACCAAGAGTAGGGTCTGCGCAATATGCCCGATTAACTGTCCCGAATCGGTATAGGAAAAGGCCATCTCGTATGATAGCTCCTCGGTTTTTCCCATATCGTGCAGGAAAATCCCCGCCAGGACTAAATCCGCCTGCACCTGTGGATATAGCGGCAATATGGCAGCCGCCACTCGCAGCATATTGTGCGTATGCTCCAATAGCCCGCCGATATAATCATGATGCAGTTTCACGCCGCCCGGCGCTGTGCAGAATTTTTCCATCAATTCAGTGTCGGCTAAGAATTCGCCGACCAACGTATTTAGCTGCGGGTTTTTTATTCGGCCTACAATTTGCTTTACCTCCTTGAACATCTGCACGGTGTCTTTGTCCGTGCGGGCAAGAAAATCATCCAGGCACACTTTGCTCGGATCAATAACGCTGATGTTGTTTATGACGATTTGCAGGCTGTTTTGATAGAGTTCGCTTCTTCCCTGGATATGGATAAAGCCAGGCTTGGGCAGTGCCTTGTAGACTGTCTCGGTTGCCTGCCACATCCTCCCATTCAACTGCCCTGTCTTGTCGGCAAGGAACATCGCGATATATAGATCGCCTCGCGTTGTGCTTCGCAGAATCGGCTCTTTAACCATATAGATATCATTGATCGCCTCGCCCGGCTCAATCTCATTGACAAACTTATGCGCCATTATTCAGCCCTTTTTAGACATAGTCCTTTCAATTTGTTCATCTGCGCCCAATCATATTCGGGGGCGCCGGTCTCGGCAAGCGGCGATTGCCTCTTAAAAAACCTTTCTTGCGGGTGTTTTGCCACGCCAGACACCCCGCACCCCCAAGCAAGGACCCACGAATTATCCTTGCAAGGCTGCCGGTTTTGGGCTATAAAGTTCACATGCAAACTTGGCACGCAGTCTGCACCTGGCCGAAATTTGGCTGGAGATAGAATGAAAAAAGGCATAGCAACATCGGCTGACCACACAAAACAACCTTTGGCAGAAGTATTTGGTTTTCCAATTGATAACTCATCACCGCAGGCTATCCGCTACCGGAAGCACCGACTTTGCCCCTTCGGCAACCGGGTGCCAAACTGCACGAAAGACAAAGCTAACAATCCACTGGGCGTGTGTAGCATATACGATAATAGCGACGTGGTTATTACGTGTCCCGTAAGATTTCGTGAGGGCTGGATTATCGCAGAAGATGCAGCATCATTTTTCTTTCAGGCTGGCAGTAAGTGGACAACGCTCACTGAGGTCAGGTTGAAAGATAAACTTGGCAAGTCCGCCGGCAATATAGATGTTGTGCTGGTTTCTTATGATGATGCCGGCAAAGTCACGGATTTTGGCGCGCTCGAAGTTCAGGCAGTTTACATATCAGGCAATATGCGCAATCCTTTCGAGGATTTTATGAGAAATCCTGTTTGCGGGCGTTCTTTTGATTGGGCAGGCCGACCGAATTATCCAAACCCGGATTATTTGTCTTCTTCTCGTAAAAGGTTAGCACCTCAGTTGATTTTCAAAGGCGGAATATTTAAGACATGGAACAAAAAGATTGCGGTTGCACTTAATCGTGGGTTCTATGAGACTTTACCACCTCTTCGCGAAGTTGCACCATCTGAGGCCGACGTTGGATGGTTTGTCTACGATCTGGCAAAGAGCGAAGCCGAAAACAGATTCAAGCTTAGTCTCTGCAAATCCAGTTTTACAAAGTTTAACGAGAGTTTGGAAAAAATTACCCGTTCTGAACCTGGGGATATTGCTGAATTCGTCGAGCACCTGCAGGAAAAAGTGGATGAAAAACTCGACGAAGCAGATCAGCCGGATATGAAGACGATTGATGCGCCGTTCTGAAAATAGTTGTCAATTGACGTTCCTTGATATGTCGCCTCCGGCAGATCGGATCATTAATGTTGCCTCTGTTCAGCAGCGAAGTCCCTTTCGTTATCCGGGGGGAAAAACGTGGCTCGTTCCCCGCATCCGGCAGTGGATGGCAAGCCTCTGGTGGAAACCTTCGGTTTTTCTGGAGCCTTTTGCCGGTGGAGCCATCGTTGGATTGACCGTTGCCTTTGAGAATCTTGCCGAAAAGGTTGTTCTCGTTGAGGTTGACGAACAAGTAGCTGCTGTTTGGCAGACTATCCTGAGCGATGACCATGAGTGGCTGGCAGAACGGATTTTGTCCTTCGACATGACCATCGAAAATCTTCGAGCAGAACTCGCGCATAAAGCGACGTCTGTCAAGAGGGTCGCTTTTCAGACAATATTGAAAAACAGGACATTTCACGGCGGAATAATGGCCCCAGGCAGCAGCTTGATCAGGTACGGCGAGAACGGCAAAGGTATCAAGTCCCGGTGGTATCCAGCGACAATTGCACGCCGGGTCCGAGCTATAGCCTCTATCCGTGACCGCATCGAGTTTTTACAAGGCGATGGCATCGAGGCAATTCGATCAAACGCCCGATTTGCGAAAACAGCTATGTTTATTGACCCACCATATACCGCCGGAGGTAAAAAGGCCGGAACCCGGCTCTATAAGCACTTTGAGCTGGATCACGAACAACTCTTTGCAGAAGCCTCAAAAGTAAAAGGCGATGTGCTCTTAACATATGATAACGCACCGGAAGTTGCTGAGCTCGCGGTTCGGCATGAGTTCGACATACGCACAGTCGCGATGAAGAACACGCACCATGCAGAGATGGCAGAATTGCTGATAGGGCGAAATCTACAATGGCTAAAATGAGTGGAGGCGATGGGGCTTGCCCCACCTGCGCAATACAAAATACGAACTACGAAATGCGAGGCACGATAGATGAGATACAGCCGGATGTTCATACCAACAGTCAAGGAAGCACCCGCCGATGCAGAGATAACCAGCCATAGGTTAATGATTCGAGCCGGACTTATCCGCAAGGTCGCCAGCGGCACGTACACCTATCTTCCGCTCGGCTGGCGAAGCCTGCTGAAAATCATAGCTATCGTCCGCGAAGAAATGAATAAGGCCGGCGCCCAGGAGATCCTGGTGCCCTCGATGCAGCCGCTTGAGCTGTGGGACAAGACCGGACGCAGCGTTGACTACGGCCCGACGATGTTCCGCCTTGAGGACCGGCACGGAAAAGGAAGCGTTCTTGGCCCCACCGCCGAAGAGGTTTTCACAACGCTTGCCGCCGGCGAGATAAAGTCCTACAAGCAGTTGCCGGTCAACCTCTATCAGATAAGCCCAAAATTCCGTGATGAATTCCGCCCCCGCTTTGGCCCCATCCGCTCCCGTGAATTCATAATGAAAGATGCCTACAGCTTCGACGCCGATGCGCAAGGCCTGGATAAATCCTATCGGGCAATGTACGACGCCTACTGCCGGATTTTCAAACGCTGCGGCCTGGAATATGTGATCGTCCAAGCCGAGGTCGGCGAAATGGGCGGCTCCGGCTCGCACCAATTCACGGTGCCCTGCGAGTCCGGCGAGGATACTATCGTCTACACCGAAGACGGGTCGTATGCAGCAAATCTCGAACGGGCAGCCGTCGATCCATTGCCGAAAGGCAATGGTCGATGTTTAGCCGGCACACCTGTGGTGCCGGTCGAAATTCCGCCGATGCAGGAGATCCATACCCCGAATGTCGGCTCTATCGAAGCCGTCTGCGCATTTCTGAAGACCCAGCCGAGGGATATGATAAAGACACTCATATACGCCGCCGGAGACGGTGCAATTGCGGCATTGGTGCGAGGCGACCACGAGATCAATAACGAAAAGCTCAGTCAGGCCATCGGCGGCAAGCACGTTGAGCTGGCTGACCAGCCCACCATCGAAAAAGTTACCGGCGCCAAGGTCGGTTTCGCCGGCCCGATGGGAATAGGCGATAACGTCTCTAAGATGGTCATCGACCACGCGGTCGCCGCGATGTCGGTGAGCATCACCGGCGCCAATAAGACCGACTATCATACGAAAAATGTTGTGCCCGGCAGAGATTTCCCGCTGCAAGGCCAAAGTGTTACTGTTGCCGATATTCGCTATGCCGTGAAAAGCGACACCTATAACGGCAAAAAATTATTATTTAAGAAGGGCATCGAAGTCGGCCAGGTCTTCAAATTGGGGACTAAATACAGCGAAAAACTTGGTGCAAAATTCCTTGATGAAAACGGCACCGAAAAACCTTGCCTGATGGGCTGCTACGGCATCGGCATAAACCGAATCCTGGCCTCAGCCATCGAAATATCTAACGATGATAACGGCATCATCTGGCCGATAACCATCGCCCCTGTCGAAGTCATCATCACCTGCGCCAATCAAGAAGACGACCGCGTAGCAGATGCCGCCGAAAATGTCTATCAGCAGTTGCTCGCAGCCGGCATCGATGTATTGCTGGACGACCGGCCAATTCACGGCGGCGCCAAATTCAAGGATGCTGACCTTATCGGCATACCTATTAGAATTACGGTGGGCAAAAAGTCCCTGGCTGAGGGAAAGGTCGAAATCAAACTGCGGGCAGAATCTCAAAGCCGGAGAGTCCCTGCGGAAAGCGCCGCAAACAAAGTAGTTGAACTGGTCAACTCACTGAAACAAAAATTACAGGTTTAGCCGTCGCCGGCACGGCTACGGTATACCCAAATTTGGCAAGGAGAAAAACAATGAACAAGAACACAATTTCAAGACGCACCTTTATCCGCAATACTTCGCTCATAGCTGCCGGCACAATTGCCGGAGCACTGGCCGGCAAAACCGCAGCTCTTACCATTGCCGAGGTAGAACGCATCGTCAAAAATGGGCGAATTAACCAGTCGGTCAGCAGGTGGTGCTACAACAAGTTCTCGCTCGATGAACTTTGTACGGTCGCCAAGAAGATGGGTATGACCGCAATCGACCTGCTGGGCCCAAATGATTTCCCGACCCTTAAAAAGCATGGCATGGTCTGCTCGATGATAAGTACGCACAGCCTCCCAAAAGGCATGAATGATAAGAAAAATCACGCCGGCTGCGTCGCCAGTATCCGCTCGGCGATTGACGCGGCGGCCGAATACGGCTTCCCAAACGTAATCAGCTTCTCCGGAAATAGAGCCGGCATCCCCGACGACGTCGGCATAGAAAACGCCGTCGAGGGCCTCAAACAAATCGTCGGATACGCCGAACAGAAAAAGGTCAACATCTGCCTGGAATATCTTAATAGCAAGGTCAACCACAAAGACTATATGTTTGATAAGACAAGCTGGGGCGTGGAGGTCTGCAAAAAAGTCGGCTCCGACCGCATCAAAATCCTCTACGACATTTATCATGCCCAGATAATGGAAGGCGACATAATTCGTACGATCCGCGACAATAAGGACTACATCGGGCACTACCATACGGGCGGCAATCCGGGCCGGAACGAAATCGACGAAACGCAGGAGCTATATTATCCTGCCATTATGAAAGCTATCGCCGAGACCGGCTTTAAGGGCTACGTCGCGCACGAGTTTGTCCCGAAACGCGACCCGCTGGAGTCGCTCGCCTATGCAGTGCGAATTTGCGATGTATGAATTGTGAACCCCGCAGTGGCGTAAGCCATCCCGGCGATAAACTGCGGGGCTAAATACAAAAAAATATTTAGCCCCCCAATCTATTGGGGTTCAGAAAAAATTGAGATCGAATGTGGAAGTTACAAGACCATAAGCCGGTAAAACTGATAATCGGAATTCTGGCGGCGGACCAGCAATGCCTGCACGCTGCGATAGAAGCAATCGAAGACAAGTTCGACAGGACCGACCTGGTTAGTGACGTGTGGCCGTTCACCCAGACCGACTATTATAGGGATCAGACCGGCCCAAATATCCTAAGGCAATTCGTCAGTATTGAGCGGCTGATTGACCCAGGCCGGCTGGCCAAAATAAAACTCAAAACAAATAAGCTCGAACAAAAATTGACCGGCCGGTTGCGCATGCCGCTTCCCCGGCCGGTGAATTTAGACCCGGGCATAATCGAGGCTTCTAAGCTGATCCTGGCCTCAACCAAAAACTATTCGCATCGTATATATATCGGCAAAAAAATGTACGCCGAAGTGACTCTAATTTTCGATAAAGGGTCCTGGTGTCCGCTGCCTTACACCTATCCGGATTACCGCCAGCAGTGCTATTTCGATTTCTTCGAGAAGGTAAGGACGCGATTGCTGGAGCAGTTAAAACACCAGGTTTAACGCAAAAACCCCGCGTAAAACGCGGGGCTAAATATTTCCCCGCCGGATGTGTGGCGGATTTAGCCTGCGGTTTTACCGCAGCTTCCCCAGGTTCGTAATGCTTGCCACACTGGCAGTCATCTTGGTTGTCGGCTCATTTGTGA
>Ga0315289_10000890_pt1 | contig 46133 bp, 33 predicted proteins | sample YL17G11_40_MG_FD_203452 | JGI IMG/M metagenome (GOLD analysis project Ga0315289, IMG submission 203452) | Sediment microbial communities from Yellowstone Lake, YNP, Wyoming, USA - YL17G11_40 | ecosystem: Environmental > Aquatic > Freshwater > Lake > Sediment | place: USA: Wyoming | collected... | reverse complement strand
GGGGCGCTCGTTCCGGCCCGACCACCGCCCCGACGCCCCCTCCCCCCCCCCCCCCTCTTTCTCCCCAGGCACGTTCAAGCTCACGCTCGACTTTTCTGAAGAGTACCCCAACCGCCCGCCCACCGTCAAATTCGCGTCCCCAATCTTCCACCCCAACGTCTACGCCGACGGCGGCATCTGCCTCGACATCCTGCAGAATCAGTGGACCCCCATCTACGACGTGTCGGCCGTGCTCACCTCGGTGCAGTCGCTGCTGGCCGACCCCAACCCCGCGTCGCCGGCCAACTCGGAGGCCGCGCGGTTGTTTGGGGAGGACCGGCGGGAGTACAATCGGCGCGTGCGGGCGGTGGTGGATGCGTCCATGCTCGTGGATGGGGAGGAGGAGGAGGAGGAGGAGGAGGAAAAGGATGAGGAGGAGGGAGGAGAGGCTGCCGCGGCCGCCGCCCCCGCTGCTGCCCCCGCCGCGGCCGACTGATTTTGTTTGGGGCCTCTGCCTGTCCCGCCTGCTCCGCCCGTGTACCACCGAGAGAGAGAGACGCACCACCAGGGTGCGCGGGGAGTGTTCTCCTTGGGTTGACACGGGTGCCCCCCTGCACGCCCTGCGCGCCGTGTGCCTCGCCCTCCCTCGCCACCGGCGCCAACCGCAAAAGCCTGCCTTGGCGCGCGGTGGCGGCTGGCGGCCGGACGCCAGTCGGCCGCGGCCGCGCGCGCCGCGCGCGAGGACACCGAGAGCGCTCGATCCCCAAGAGCGCGTGCCCCGCGCCCACCCCTCTACCACGGCGGCAGCGTCACCGCGTTCAGGGCAAAGAGCATGTCCACCGCGCGGTCGCACACCCAGTCGACGGCAGCCCGCTCGGCGGCGGCGCGCGCGGCGGCGCGGCGCGCCGTCCCGGCGTCGCGCGCGGCAGCCTCCTCGATCGCCGCCTCCAGGCCGGCAAACATGCCGGCCGCGCACTCGAGGCAGTCGTCGGCGAGGGCGGCCCCGACTCTGCGCGCTCGGCGCGGGCGGCAGCGCGCTCCGCCGCCTTCACCGCCGGCGCCGTCCCCATCCACAGCGCCAGCGCCAGCGCGGACGGGTCGAGCTGGTCATTCGCGTAGGCGGCCGCGCGCTTGGCGCGGGCCTCGGCTAGGACGCGGGCGACCGCCGCGTCGCAGATCGCGCGCCACGCCGCGGCGTACATCACGGCGGCGTCGACGAGGGCCTGCGCCTCGATCGCGGCGTCGGCGGCGTCAAACATGGTCGCGGCGCATTCGGTGCAGTCGTCGGCGAGGGCGGCGGTGGCCTCGGCGCGTGACTCGGCGCGCGCGACCGACGCCGCCACCCCGGCCGCCCTGCCCTCCCACTGGACCCACAGGTGGGCCACATCGGCGAGCAGGCTGGCCTCGGTGTCGGCCTTGACGACTTCAGTCGCCGCAGCGGCGTCGGCAAAGAGGGCGACCGCGCCGGCGAGTGACGCGGCGTCGCGCGCGCGCCGCGTCGTCAGGCGCTCGGCCAGCTTGGCCAGCAGGGCGGCGGGGGTCAGGGCGTGGGCCAAGGTGGTGCGCTGGGCGCGCAGGGGGTGCAACAGGGCGGCGAGCTTGGCGGCGAGGGTCGGGCGGGCGGGGGGGGCGGCGGGGAGGGAGCGGGGGGCGCCCGCGGGCGCGGTCGAGGTCGCGGGCGGGTGGGCGAAGACGACCGACTTGGCCTTGGCGGTGGCGCGCTCGAGGGTGGCGGTCTACAGGGGGCGGCGGGCGCGTGGGCGCGCGCGCCCGAACTCGAGGCCGTCCCCCGCGCTCGCCGCGGCGCGCCCTCGGCCGCCCGACGCCGACCACCTCTCCATGCCCCACCACGCGCTGCTCACCTTGATGCAGGGCGCCAGCCGGGGCGGAGAATCGGCGAGGGCGGCGGTGGAGGGCTCGGGCTCGGGCGCGAGTGGGCCGCGCGCTTTGGTGCGCGCGCGGTCGGCGCGCTTGACGGATTCGCGGCGGAGGATGGCGGCGACGAGGCTCATGATGTCTGCGGGGTGCATCGAGGGAGAGTGGGCGCCCGATGGGGGGCGGGCGCGGCCGCGGCGTGGGGGGCGTGAGCATGGCGAACGAGGCATGCGAGCTGCCGAATCGCCGATGGCAGCGCGCCGGCGCTGCCCGCGCCGCGCCTGCACGCGCGCGCCACCGCCCCCAATGCGGCATGCCCAAATACTTACCTTGAAGGAGGTTGGTGGTGGCGGCGGTGGTGGCGGCGGGTGGCGGCGATGGGTGGGCAGCGAGGAGAGTTGCGGCGGCTGCCTGCCGCCAGCGCTTATATAGTTTTCCTTCTTCCCCCCCGTCGACGAGGCTTTGCAGGCAGGTTGTTTGAGGGCGCGGACCCCCCCCCCCCCCCCAGGCGGGCAGCCGCATTGGCGCAGACCCTTTGACGGCGCGCATGCAAGCTACAGCCACCGCCTCACCCCTCCCCATCATCCATGAGAGCCCCCATGTCAAAGTCAACGACGTCGTTGGCGGGGGTCGGAGACCGACCAACCGCCGCTCCGACCGGCGCCGGCGCCGCCCCCCCGCTCGCGAGCGTCAGCGCGGTCGCCGCCGCGCCCAGCGCCGCGGCCGCCGCCTCGTCCGCGGACGCGGCAGCCTCGAGCTGGGGCTCGGACGCGGTCATCGGGGCGAGGGAGGCGTAGGTGGGGGGCGGGGCGTCGGGGGCGCGCGCGGCGAGCGTTGCCAGCGCGTCGGCCAGCGGGCGCGGCATCGCGTCCGCGCGCGGGTACGGGTCGCCTTTGGCGACGCAGCAGACGGGGCAGGCAAAGGTGGTCGAGGTGGTGGTGGCGGCCGTCTCTCCCTCCTCGCCCTCGTCCGGCTCCGGCAACCCCACGCACCCGTAATGGCACCACACGCCGCACCCGTCGCACGCCAGCATGGCGCGGTCGGGGTCGTACAGGGCGCGGCAGGCGCAGTAGGTGGCGGCGGCTTCGTCGAGGGACGCGGCGGCGGCGGGCGCGGCGGCGGCGCGCGCGGGCGCGGCCGCGCGCAGCGCGGCCGCCGCGTCGACGAGCGCGCCGGACGCCGCCGCCGACCGCCCCGCGCGCGATGCGGCGGCCAGGGCGGCGACCGTGGCGCGCGCGGCGGCGAGCCAGGCGCCCGCGACGCGCGCGCGGCCGGCGAGCGCGGCGGCGAGCGCGCCGCACGCGTCCAGCCCCCCGGCCCCCGCGGCCGCCGCCCCTGCCGCATCATCCCACGCGACCGCAGCCTCGTAGTCGTCGGGGTCGGCGTCGGCGTCGGCGAGGGCGAGGCGGATGGCTTGGGCCGCGTGCGCGGCGGCGAGCGCGGCGAGCGCGCGCGCGGCGCGCGGCAGGCCGGTCGACACCGGGGCCGCGGCGGCGTGCTTGGCCAGGGAGGAGAGAGAGCGCAGGGACAGGCGGCCAGGCACGGGTGGAGGGGGCGGCGTGCCGGCGGCAGGCGGAGGCGGCGTCAGCGAGCGCGCGGGCGGCTCCGGCGCCGCCTTCGCCACCACCACCCCCACCTCGCGCCGCTTCTTGGGCGGCAGCGCCACCCGCTCGGGGCTGGGGCTGGGGCTCGGCGTCGGCGCGCGGGGGCGTTTGGGGGCCGGGGCGGGGCGGCCGCGGCGCGGCGCGGCCGCGCCGCGCCGCCGCCGCTTGGCCGGCGCGCCGCTCCCGCTCTCGCTCCCGCTCCCGCTCTCGCTCCCGCTCCCGCCGTCGTCCCCGCTACCGCCGCGCCGCAACGGCTTCTTGGCCGGCGGCTTCTTCTGGGGCCGGCGGCGGCGCCGGGGCGCGTCGTCGTCGGACGACGACGACGGCGACGACAGCGACCCGTCGCTGCCGCTGCTTTCGCCCTCGGTCTCACCGCCGTCTGGCTCCTCGTCGTCTCTCTCCTGCTTCTCGGGCGATGGAGGCCGGCGCGGGGGCGCGGGCGGCTCCTCGAGCGCGCCGGCGAGCGACGCGTCGTGCGCTGCGAGCGCGGCGTCGACCGAGGCGGCCCAGGAAGAGGCGGCCGCTTGGACGCGGGCGACGGCGTCGGCCAGCGCGGGCGACGCGGCCAGGGTGGGCAGGCGGGCGGCCAGCGCCTCGAGCGCGGCGACGTCGACCGGCGGCGCGCGCCGCGCGCGCGCGCTCCCCGCCGCCGCCGGCACCGCGGCCAGCACGCCCTCCCCGCCCCGCGGCGCCCGGCACAGCGGACACACCCACTCGGGCGCGGCCCGCGCGGCGCGGCTCGCGCGCACGCACGCCGCGTGGTTCCACTCGCCGCACGCGTCGCAGCAGATCATGGCGCCGCCCTCGCCCTCGGGCCGGCGGCACACGCAATGGACGGCGTTGGAGGCGGACGGCGGGTCGGGGGCGAGGCAGGGGGGGAGGTCGGTGGTGGTGGCGGCGAGCGTGGCGAGAACGCGGGAAGCGGGGTCGCCCTCGCCCTCGCCCTCGCCCTCGCTCTCGGACTCGCCCTCGCCCTCACCCTCGTCAGCGCCTCCGCGGAGCGCTGTCTCGGCTTCCGCGTCCCAGGCGTCGACCGCAGCGAGCGCTGCGCGCGCGCGCGTGAGCAGCGCGCCGTCGGCGGCCGCGCCCAGCTCGGCGCCGGCGTCGACGACGGCCTGGAGGTCGGCCCGGGCGCCGGCCGGCCCCGACAGGAGCGCGGCGTCGGCGCGGCCGCCCCACGCGGCGCCCTGCCGCCGCTTGGCTGCGGCCTCGCCCGCGGGCGTGAGCACGCCCAGGGCCGACGCTTCGGCCGCGAGCGCATCCAGGGCGGCCTCGTCGGAGGCGGCGGACGCGGTTGCGAGGCGGGGGGCGGCGGCGGCTTGCCAGTCGCGCGCAGACGCAGCGGCAGCAACCAGGGGCGCCGCGGAAGGCACCGCGATGCCGCCCGACGTCGCAGCGACAATCGCGGCGTCGACGGCGGCCAGCGTGGGCGCGCCCGAGCCGCCGCGGCGCACGGCGTCGGCGACCGCCGCCGCGGCGGCTTCGGCCGCGTCGGCCGCCGCCAGCGCCTCGGCCCACGCGCTTTCGTGCCCGGGCTCCACGCCCAGCCCTTCTGCCTCCTTGGCCAGGGACCGCGCGTCGGCCAGCGTCGCGGGAGGCGCGCCGGGAGCGAGCGCGGCCGACGCGCGCGCGTCCCACTCGCGCGCCGACGCCAAGCGATCGGCCATCTCCCTAGCCGCGTCAGAATTGGTGGCGCCGGCGGCGTCGGCTCCGGCCGCAAGCTCGGCGAGCGCGGCGACCGTGGGCCGCCCGGCGAGGGCCTTGGCCGCCGCCGCGCCCCACTCACGCCGCGCGAGCTCGGCCGCCACCGCGGCCGCGCCCGGCGGCACAATCACCAGCGCGTCCGCGGCGCGCATGGCGTCGCGCAACTTGGCCAGGGGCGTCTTGGCGGTCGCAGGCGGCGCCTTCCAGGCAGAGGCGGTCGCCGCGGCGGCGCGCAGCTCCCCTGCGCTCGCCGGCGCGCGCACCGGCAGCGCGTCGGCGGCTGTCAGCGCGGCCTGGACGTCGGCCAAAGGAGGTCGGGCAGCGTCGCCGGCGGAAGAGGCTTCCGCGAGCGCGGAGAGCGTCGCCGCCGACGCGGCCGCGTCGGCCAGCGCCGCCCGCGCGGCGTCCGCCTCGGGCAGGGCGACCCGGATGGTGTCAGCAGCGTCGACGAGGGCGGTGAGGGTGTCGGCAGTGGGGCGCGGGTCGCCGGGGTCGGCGTTCGCGTCAACCTCATCCTCGCCTTCGCTCCCCGCCCGCCCGCGCGGTTTCCGTCCTTTGGGCTTGGGCTTGGGCTTAGTCTTGGTCTTGCCCTTGGCCTTTTGGGCGGGTGGCGCCAGCGCAGCGGCCAGCGCGGCGGCCACGCCGCGCGCGGCCTTGGCGCGAGCAGCCACCGCGTCGACCTCCGCGCCCAGGGCCTCGCCGCGCTTGACGACGGCGTCCACGTCGGCGAGTGTGGGAAGCCCGGCGTCGAGCGCGGCCGCCGCCTCGCGCCACGCGGCGAGGCCGGGGGCAGGTGTGGGCGCGGCGGCCTCGGCCTTGACCTGGGCGGGCGCAGGGGCCGGTCCCGCGGCAGACAGCGCAGCGTCCACCGCCTCAAACGCGTCCTCAACCGCGCGGGCCGCGACGGGCCCCGGCGCCCACGCGCTCGAGTCGCCGCGCGCGCGCAGTGCGGCGAGCGCGCTTGCGTCGGCCGCGGCCGCGCCGGGCGCCAGCGCGGCCGACACCTCGGCTAGCCACGCGTCGCGGGACGCTGCCGCTTCAGCGAGCACGCCCTCGACGTCGACGGGGGGCGGCCCGCGCGCGCTCGCGTCGGCGCCGCCGCCGCCGCCGTCGCCGTCGCTGGCGCCCGAGCCGCCCAAAGATGTAAGCGCCGCAATGCCGTCCAAAGCATCGGCGTCGACGTCCGAGTCGTCGGCCGGCGCGGGCGGTGCGCCCGCGTCGCCGGTCCCGGCGGGGCCGAGGCGCGCCACCGACGCTGCGAGGGCGGCGTCGATGTCGGCCAGCGAGTCGCGGTAGACGAGGCGGGCGGACGCGGGGGAGCAGCCGCAGGGGAGCGGGCCCCGGCGCGCGGCGCAGCAGCCGCACGCTGCGCCGCCGCACCCGCCGCACTCGACGCGGCCGAGCCAGGCAGACGACGCGCAGTAGGCGCAGCCGGGCCCGGCGGGGGCGTGTGAGGGTTCCCGGGTGGCGGACCGCACGCCGGCGGCCCAGGCCGCGGCGCGGGCGGCGCGCTCTGCGGCGGCCAGCGGCTCCAGCGCGTCGCGCACCGCGCGCGCCACGCCCTCGTCCAGCGACGCATCAGCCGCTTCCCCCAGCAGCAACGCTTCAACGGGGAGCGGGGCGGGCGGGCCGGGGCGGCCGCCGCGGCGGCCGCGCGCGGCGGCGGCGGCCAGCGCCGCGGCGAGGCCCGCGCCGTCCAGCAACGCCCCAGATTCGCCCACCGTCGGCCCCAGATGCACTGAAGCGGCAAGCGCGCCCGGCAGGATGAGCACAAAGGTGCCGGCGGGCTGCGTCAGGGCGTAGACAGGCACCCCCGCGGCTTGCAGGTCGCGCGGCGACGCGAGCGCGGGCACGCGCCCGCCCGCCTCTTCCGCCGCAGCCGCCACCGCGGCCGCGTAATCGGGCGTGGATGCCGCGGGGACGGCGTACCAGCGGATGGGGGCGCCGGCGGCGTGAAAGTGGAGGCCCGCGGCAGGCAGGCCGGCGGCCGCGGGCGCCCAGGGGCGCGCGGTGAAGGTGATGCCCGCCTCCAGCGCGGGGCGGGCGACGCCGGGGGGGCCAACGCCGGCGGGGGCGTGGCGCAGGGCGTTGCCGGGGGCGGAGGCGAGGTGGCGGGGCAGCCACTCGGACGCGTCGCCGCCCCCTCCACCCGCCGCCATCTCGCCGCCCAGCGCGGTCAGCGTGTCGGCCGGCCGGTCGCCGCGCTCCACCACGTCCCAAAAGGCGGCCTCGACGTCGGCGTCGGAGGCGGGGGCGGCGGACGCCGCGGCGCCGAGCGCGCGCGCGCGCGCGCCCGCGTCGGCCGCGTGAAAGTCGGCCAAAGGCATCGTCCCGTCCTCCGTCGCCTCTCCCGCGGCCATCTCGCACCCGGGGCAGCGCCAGTCGCCGTCGGGGATGGCGGGAAGGGGGGGGGAGAGGCAAAACGTGTGGTACGCCGCGTCGCACGGTGCGCCTTCCCGCCCGTCGCAGAGCACCATGGCCGCGTCGGCGTGCGGGGAGCCACAGGCGGCGCAGGAGATGGCGTGCACGGCGTCGGCCGCGGTGGGGCGGCGCGCGGGTTTGGGTGTCGGGGGGGCGCGGCCGCGGCCGCGCCCGCGGCCGCGGCCGCGGCCCCGGGCGCCAGCGTCGGGCGCCGGCTCGGGCTCCGCTTTCTCCACGGCCGCCAAAAACGACGCCCGCCGCGCGGCGGCCGCGGCCGCCGCCGCCGCGCGTGCGCGCGCGGCGCCCGCCGTCGTCCCCCCCGCCGCCGCCGCCCACTCGGCGTACGGCGCGATGTGCTTGGCGTACGTTTGGCGCAGGACGTAGGCGGCCTGGGAGCCGCCCTTGTCCTCGAGCTGGGGAGGGAGGGGACGGTGGGGTGGGCGGGCGCGCGAGCGCGGCTCCCTTCCCTGTCTCCCTCCCCTCCTTCTCCCTCACCTCCAACGCGTCCGCCACCTCCTTCCACGCCTTGTTCTCACTCACGACCGCATGGCCGCCGCGCAGCGCGACGGCGGCGGCGAGGCGCGCGAGCGAGGCGGGGACGCCGCCCACGGTGAACCCCGGCCGCGGCGCCGCCCGCCCGTCGGCCTCGCAAAACGCGGCGTAATCGGTGGCGAAGGTGGCGTCGTCCGGTGGCGGGTCGTCGCCCGCGGGGGGGGCGCCGAGCGTGTGCACGGCGAGCCGCGCCGGAGAGACGCGCGCGTCCGGGGCGGCGGGCGCCACCCACCCGGGCGGCGGCACGATGAGCACAGCGCCAAAGTCGTTCCACGCCGGGGCGGCCGCGGCCAGGAACGCGCCGGGGCCGCCGTCGAATGTGGTTGGCCGCGCGGTCGGCCCGCCAGGGAGCACTGGTGGGCCGCGGCGGGGCAGGGTCATGATGATGGCCCCGGCCGCGGGCGCGCGCTGCGCCGCGGAGTGAGCTCGGGCGTGCGGCGCAGGCGCTGGCCCACAGTGCAGCGAGCGCGGCCGCGCCCGCCGCCGCGCCCAGCGGGCTCGTCACCGGCAACACCCACAGCCACGTGCGGTCGCCCCGTCGCGGCCGCGGCTCGCGCTCCCCTCGATGCCGCTGCGCCGCCCCGAGGCGTGGGACGCCGGCGCCGGCCTCCAGGCCCGTTCCACGGGCAACGCGAGATTTATGGAGGTGACGGGGCTGCGCGTCAAGTACACAGGTGAGAGAGGGAGGAGGGGAGGGATGGGCGGGTCGGGGGCGCGGCGCTGTCCGGCCACGCGCCCCCGCGTCGCCACCGCCCCGCACACACGCCCACCAATCCCACCCATCTCCCTTCAGGCCCCGGCGCGTCGGACAAGGACGCCGCGTCGGTGCGCGCCGACGCGCCGGTGCCGGCCGACGCGGGCGCCTACTACTGGGAGGTGACGGTCGTGTCCGCCGGCCGCGACGGCTTCATCGGTGGGAGAAGAGAGGGAGGCGGGAAGGAGGACGCGGCGCGCCGTTGCCGGACACCCTCTCTCACCCACGCGCACCCCTCCCCTCCTCCCTTTCCACCCCCAGGCGTCGGCTTTTGCGGCCCCGACGTCAAGCTGGACCGGCTGCCCGGGTGGGACCCCCGCTCCTATGGATATCACGGCGACGACGGGCACGCGTTCCGCGGGTCGGGGTCCGGGGTGCCGTACGGGCCGCGGTACGGCGAGGGCGACGTGATCGGCATCCTGCTGAATCGCGCGGAAGCCACCATCTCGTTCACAAAAAACGGGGTCGACCTCGGCGTCGCGTTTGCGGGCGTCGCCGACGAGCCCCTGCACCCCACCGTCGGCCTGCGCACGCCGGGCGAGTGTGTGGAAGCGACTCTTCGGGCTCCGTTTGCGGGGGACGCGGGGGGGCTGCTGGCCGACGCGGCGGCGCGTGCGGCGGCCCGCGCGGCGGCGGCGGGGGCCAAGGCTGCCGGCGGCGCGGCGGCCGCGCGGGCGGTCGCGCTGCGGCTGGCGCTGGGGCACATGCGGCACGTTGGGGCCACGAAAGCGGCGGCGGCCCTGGAGCGCGACGCGGGCGACGCCCTCCAGCGCGCGGGCGCCGACCCCGGCGCCGCCGCCGCCGCCGACGCCGCCGCCGCCGCGCGGGCGGCCGCGCGCACAGCCTTGCGCTCGGGCGACGTCGCCGCCGCGCGCCTCGCGGCCGAGGCGGCGGCCCCGGGCGCGGTCGCCGCGGCGCCCGCCCTCGATTTTTCGCTCGACGTGCGCGCCTTTGTCGAGCTCGTGCGGTCCCGGGACGACGCGGCCGCCATCGCGCACGGCGTGGCGAGCCTGTCGCGGGACCGGGCGGCGGCGGCGGCGGGGGCGGCGGGGGTCGAGGCGTTGGCCGACGCGCTCTCCCTGCTCGCGTACTCGGACCCGGCCGCGTCGCCCGCGGGCGCCCTGCTGGCCCCCGCCGCGTCGGCGGCGGCGGCGGACGAGCTGGACGCCGCTTTGCGCGCGGCGGCAGGCCTCCCGCGCGCGTCGGCGCTCGACGCGGCCGCGCGGCACGCCGTCGCCGCGCGGGCAGAGCTCGCCGCCGCGGGCGACGCCGAGGCCGCCCTCGTCGACGTCGCCGCGCTGTGCTTGCGGGATGCGTGATGGTGGACACGGGTGCTTTTGTCGGGGGTGCGGGCGTGCAAATCGGTGGGCGAGCGAGAGAGGGCGCGGCGACGCCGCGCTGACGCGGCACACCTCCTCTCCCCCGTCCCCTCCCCAAACCCGCGCCATGGCCTGCCGCCTGCTCCTCCTGGCGGCCGCCCTGGTCGCCTGCGATGCGCGCGCGGCCGTGCTGACCCGCCCCGGCGGCGCCACCGACGGCGCCGAGGGCTGCCCCGTCGCGGGCCTCACCGCGCGCTGCCCCCCCTTCACCCACAAGCGCCACTGCGGACACAGCGACGAGTCGTGCGCGGTGCGCACATACGAAGCGGGGGACTGGGCGACGACCGACGTGGGCGACGCGGCGCGGCTGGAAACGGCGGCCGCGCGCGGGGCCGCCCGCCTGGCCGCGTACGCGCGCGGCGCCAACGAGGCGGGCGTGGTGCTGGACCCGACCGCGCCCACGGTGGTCGGTTTCAAGACGGACTCCAAGTTTGGGCGCGCGCACGGTTTCCGCGCCTCGCTCTGGGTCGCGCCCGCGGCGTCCGGCAACGCCGGGCCGCCCGCGCCCACCGACGACAAGGTGAAAGTGAAGAGCTTTGACAGCAACACGTACGCGGTGGCCAACTGGACCGGTGGGATCGCCACGCAGGGCGTCGTGCTCGAAAAAGCAAAGGCGCTCGCCGACGCGCTCGAAGACGGCTCCGCCGCCGGCCGCACCCGCCGCCACCACAAGAAGGAGTCCCACGCGGTGTGATACATGACCTACTCGCCGCTGGCCCAGCTGACGGGGCGCTACTACGAGGTGGCGCTCGAGCACGACGGGAAAGAGGGGGGCGACGCGGCGGACGCCGCGTCCCGCCTGTGGGCGGCCGCCGACGCGAGCGCGCTGGACGCCCTGGCCGCCGCGTGGGAGCGCCGTCCGGCGTGAAGGAGGGAGGAGGGCGGGACGAGGGCGGGAGGAGGGGGGACGAGGGCGGGAAGCGAGCGCACCCCTCCCCTCCCCTGCAACCACGCACAGCACAACAAACGCCCCTCCGCACCCGCCACCCTCTCTCTCCCTCTCAAATCGTGATCACAAACTTGCGCGCCGCGTCGCGTACCTTTTCTAAAAATTTGGCAGCGTCGGCGTTGCCCGCCGCGCGCGCGGCGTCCGCGTTTTGCTGCAGCAGGTTGACCAGCGCCGCGTCCACCTCGTTCGCCTCGGCCATGGCGAGCAGGGTGGCCCGCTTGTCGGGCGCGGTGAGCAGGCGACGCATGCGCTCCGCCGGCGCTTTCAGGGCCTCGGCGTTGGCGTCCAGCGCTTCCGCGCCCTCTTTCAGCATGTCGCGCAGCACCTCCAGCTCTGCCAGTTTGTCCGGGTTGGGGCGGGCGGCGAAGCGCAGGGCGCCAATCTCGGAGTCGAGGAAGGAGAAAAAGTCGGCGGTGAGCAGGGGGCGCGCCCGCGCCAATTCAAACTCCATCTCGTCCGCCTCGGTCTCCATGAAATAGTCGACGAGCGCGGCGCCGCCGGCGGCCGGCGGCTCGCGCCCGGCGCGGGCGGCCAGCAGTTCTTCGCGCGCCTTTTTCCGCTCCTCTTCAACCTGGGCCGCGAGCTCTTTGTTGGCCTCCATCGCGCGGTTGACCTCGCGCCGGTTGATGTGGCCGCCTTGAGGGGCGGCCAGGATGCCCTCGGGGTCCTGGGAGGGAGAGGGGAGGGTGGAAGGGTGGGTGGGCGGGCCGGCGGCGCGGCGGCTGGCCGGCCGGCGGCCGCGCCGGCGCCCGTGGCCCCGCCCGCGATCCCGCGGGGGCGCAATGCGCGTGCCGCGGGCGCAGTGCGGACGCCCAGCCCCCTGCACCGCCTCGCCGCCTCACCCAGCCGACGCGGGCGACGCCGCGGTCGCCGCGGCGCGGCGGCGCCGCGCGCACGGGGCGGCACGCGCAGGGCGCGACCGTGGGCGGGCGGGCGGCGGTCCTCATTGGGGCGGGAGTGGGGGCGGCGGCGCGGGCCGACGCCGGCGCACCAGCCGCGCACACTGCCGCCCCGCGCCGCCGGCCGCCGCGCCACCATCGTGGCGTGCCGGTCAATCCCGTCGCTGGGGCCAGCGACCGTGGCCGACTAGGCGTCCCCGCTCCCCCGCTCCCCGATGGACGCGTCGACCACCTCGCCCGCGGCTCCGTCCGCCGCCCGCGCCCCTCCCACGCCCGCCGCCCGCGGCCACGCGGCGCCCGCGTCGGCGCGCACGCTGGCCGCGGTCACGCCCCAGTCGGCGGCCGCGGTCGGCCTCGCGTCGCCGCGGGCCGCGGCGGCGCCGGGGCCGGCCACGCTTTGCGTGCTGGAACGCCGGGTGAGCGGTGGGAAGGGTGGTGGCGGTGGGTCGAGGAGGGGTCGAGGGGCCACGCGCCGACCCTCCCGTCTCTTCCCTCTCAGGTCGCCGCCGGCGGCGCCGACGCCGCGTCCACGTACGCCCTGGCGCGCGCCTGGGTGCGCAACGATGGCGCGCCGGTCGCACCCGCGGCGCCGGCCCCGCCGGCGCCGACGCGCGCGGCGGCCACCGCGCCGCCGCCACCCCCCCCTCTCCTCCCGCCCGTCGCCGCCGTCGAGCCCGGCGCCGACGCCGACACCCTGCTCCGCTCCCACCGCGCGCGCTGGGCCGCGTCCCGCGCCGCGCGCGGGGCGGTGTGGGAGGCGGCGGCCGCCGCGGCGGCGCCGCGCGCGAGTGCCGCGCTCGCGCGCCAGTGCGCGTGACGCGGCGGCGGGCCGTGCTTTTGTTTGTGTGGCGGCCATGTATTTCTCCCTCGCTCGGCGCCACGCGTTGCAATGCACCGGGGGCGCACGGAATCGGGCCACCGACCCGCCGCTCGCTCCCCTCCTCTCTCCCCCTCCTCTCTCCTCACACCCTCAACGGCGCCGCCACGTCGAACCGGCGCCGCAGCGCGTCCGCCGCGACCTGGGGCGCGCCGCCCGCGACGAGGGCGTCGACCAAGGAGCGCTTGGCCGCCGCGCCCGCGGCCGCGTCGTCGCCGCCGACCGCGAGCGGCCCCGCCGCGGTCGCCACCAGCAGCGCGCCGCCCGCCGGCACCCGGACGCCGCCGGCTTCAAAGCCGCCGCCTTCGCCGAGGGCGGCGAGGAGGGCGGGGACGGCGGCGGGGGGGAGGGCGTGGAGGCGGGGGAGGACGACGACGGCGGCGGGGCACGCGGCGAGGTGGGCCGACAGGGCGGCTTGCAAAGCGCCCTCGCCCGCGAGGGCGGCCGGGTCGAGCTTGAGGCCGCACTGGGCGCAGGACGGGGGGAGGGCGGCGAGGACGGCGTCGGCCGCGGCGTCGAGCGCGCGGTCGTCGGCGGGGCCGGAGAGGAGCACCGCCGCCGCCTTGGCCGCGTCCCGGGACCGGCCCGCGAGCGCGGCCGCGACGGCGTCGCGCGCGCCGGCAAAGTCGGGGTGGACGAGGGCGTCGGCGGCCGAGGGGGCGACGAGCGAGGAGCACGCGGCGGCGGCGGCGGGCGCCGCGCGCGCGCGCGCGGCGTCGACCGCGGCGCCCAGCGCGGCCGCGGTCCGCTCGCGGACGCCGGCCGCGGCGGCGGCGGCGGCCGCCAGGGCGGGCTCGGCGCGCGCGCGCAGGGGGGCGAGCGCGGCGTTGGTGCGCACCGAAGCGAGCGCCGTCGCCCGCGCGCCGGCCGCCCACCCCGCGCCCACGCGCTCGGCGGCAAAACCGTACGCTTCCTGCATCCTAGGGCCACCCGCGGCCAGCCCCGCGTCGCGCAGGGCGGCGCCACGCGCGGCGACGCGCGCGCCGGCAGGCGTGCGCGCGGCGGCGGCGGCGAGGGCGGCCGCGGCCAGCGCGAGCAGCAGCCGGCCCGTGGACGACGACGCGGGCTTCTTAGCTGCCTTTTTGGAGGCGGCACGCGTGCGGGGGAGGGGGGTGCGGGTCGCGGCGGCGAGCGCAGAGGGGGCGGCCTGGACAAGGGTCACGGGGGGGCGTCAGTCACGCCTCCGCAATCGCGAGGCGCAACGTCCAGACACCGTGGAGCGTCTCTCCCAAACTCCCTCCGCTCACCTTTTTGGGCGCCGCGCCGCGCGGCGCAGCGCCGCCGCGCGCCTCGGTCAGGCGCGCCTCCAGCTCTTCGCGCTTGCTGCGCGATGGGGGTACAGGGATGTGCGTGAGTCATCGGGAAGGGTGCGGCGGGCGGGGAGGGCGGCGACTGGCTTCCCGCCGCGAATCGAGCGCGCGCGCGCACGCGCCCGATGCCGCGCCCAGCGCGCCTCCACCCCGCCCTCTTTCCCCTTCACGCGCTCCTTCCATCCCCCCTCTCACCCGCGCGCGTTGACGCCGATAGATTTGAGCTCAGCCTGCAGGTCGCGGTAGGACAGCGCGGCGAGGGACATGGTGGATGCGCCCGTGTGATGTGTAGGCGGTGGGCGATGTGTGGGCACGCGACCCTGAAGGCTGAGCAGCGAGCGGGGCCGCGGCGGGGAGTGCTGCCCACCGCGGCCCGGCTTCCGCCACTCTTGCCCGCCCTGGCGCGCGCGCCTGCCGCCCCAGCGGCGCCCGCTATGCACGGGGCGCTGGCCCAGGGTCGGGCGGCCGCCCTGGCGGTGCCGCCGGCCGCCGCCGCGGCGCAGGGGCTGCCGCCGCGGGCCGTCCGGCTCGGTGCGTGCGCGATTGGGGGTGGTGCCCGCCCGCGCTGCCCGCTTTTGACGCAATGCACGCCCTGGGCGCCGGATGTGGGGCCGCGGGCGGGCGTGGCGGCAGCGGCCGCCGGCCGACCCTTTCGTCCCCTTCCGCCCCAGCCGCCCGCCGCCCCGACGCACTGGCCGCGCCGCCCGCGCTCTCATGCCGCCCGCGCGCCGCCCGCCTGGCGCCTCGCGCGGCCGCTGCGGCCGCCCCGACCCCGCTCGCGTCGGGGTCGGTGGCCGTCATCCTGCTCGCCGGCGGCTCCGGCAAGCGCATGAAGGTAGGGGAGAAAGGAGAGGGAGGGAGAGAGAGAAAGAAAGAGAGAGAATTTTTTCGACCCCACCCTCACCCCCCAAATCACACCCCCTCCCCTCTCAGGCCAACATGCCCAAACAGTACCTCGACCTGCTCGGCGTCCCCATCGCCGCCCACTCGCTGCGCACGTTTGCCGGAATGGCCGAGGTGGGGACCATTGTCGTCGTGTGCGGCGACGCGTGGCGTGCGCTCTTTGAAGAACAGTACGCGCTCCTCTCCGCCCCAAAGCCCGCCCTCGCGTGGGCGGCCCCCGGCGCCGAGCGCCAGGACTCGGTCGCGTCGGGGCTGGCCGCGGTGCCGGCCGGGACAGAGGTGGTGGCCGTCCACGACTCCGCGCGGCCGCTCGTCGCCGCGGCCGACGTGCGCGCGTGCCTTGCCGACGCGGCCGCGTCCGGCGCCGCCGTCCTCGCTGTCCCCGTCAAGCCCACCATCAAGGAAGTCGGCGACGACGGCCGCGTCGTGCGCACGCTCGTGCGCGCGCGGCTCTGGGAGGCGCAGACGCCGCAGTGCGTGCGGCCGGCCCTCCTCCGCGCGGGGTTCGCGCACGTCGCCGCGCTCGGCCTCGAGGTCACGGACGACGTTTCAGTGGTGGAAGCGCTCGGGGAGCCGGTTGTCGTGACGCACGGGTCGTACACCAACATCAAGGTGGGGACAACGGGGGGGGGCGCGCGGGTCAGGGACTGGGGCCGGGGCCTCGCGCCCCCGGCCCCGCGAGGGCGGTGACGAACAGCGACGTTCAGTAGATAGAGACATCCGACGGCGCAAGCCGACTGCGGACTCTTCGCTCGATGGGAATCTCTCCGAGCCCTCGTCCCGTGTCGTTCGTCCTTCCCTGCAGCGCCGCGCCACGCGCCCACCGCCCTGCCCCCCCCCCTCCCTCCCTCAGGTGACGACGCCGGACGACTTGCAGGTGGCGGAGCGGTTCCTGCTGGACGCGCGCGCCAAGGCGGGCGCCGCGGCGGCGGCCGCGTGAGAGACGAGAGAGCGCGATGGGGGCGAGGCCGCCGTGCGCCCAACCCCGTCGTTGTCGTATTGTCACAATCCGGCGACCGTTGCGTGTGTTTGCGGGCCGCCAACCGTCGCAGTTGTCGCGGGCCGCCAATTCCCTCCCCCCAACCCCACCCCTCCTGTCTCCTCTCACCGCCTCCCGCTGCCGGTCGCCAGCCCCCCCGCCGGCGTGGGCGGCCCCCCCGCCCCGCCCCGGGGCTTGGCCTCCGGCACCGCGCCGCCCGCGAGCGCCTCGGTCCACGTCGCGCCGGCGGGCGGCGCCGGCGACGCGGCGAGCGCGCGCACGCCGCGGTCGCTGCCGCCGCCGCCCGCGCGCACCATGTCGAGCAGGGCGGCGACGTCGGGCTCGTCGGAGGAAGCGGCGGCGTGGCGGCTGGCCTGGTGCAGTGGCGCCATGTCGGCGGCGGGCGGCCCGCCGTGCGCCGCGACGACCGCCGCCGTCGCGGCCGCGGCGGCCACGTCGGCCGCAGATTGGGAGAGCAGGGACGCTTGCCGCATCGCGAGCTGGGCCGCGGCTGCGGGAGGAAGAGGGACACGGGCGTGGGCGGTTAAGCCGCGCGCGCGCGCACGGCCAACGCCCGCCAAACGGCCGCGACACGACCCCGCGCGCACCGCCACACCCCCGCCCCTCCTTCCCGCGCCTCCACACTCACTGGGGGGTTGGTAGTCGGGCGCGAGGCGGTACACGAAATCGGCAAACGACGGGTCGTCGACAGACGCGAGCGGCACGCGCGCCGACGCCAGCCAGGTCAACAGCATGTCGTCCAGCGCGCCCGCGGTGATGGGGGCGACGTCGTCGAGGTGCGCCGCGGGCGCTGATGCGGGCCGCTTGGCCGGCCGCGCGCCCGCGCTGCCTTCCCCCTTTTTCTTGCGGCCGCCGCCCGCGGCCGCCATGGCGGCGCGCTCGGCGGCGTGCTTCTCCGCGACGGACGTGCGCAGGTCGGGGGGGGCGAGCGCGCAGGCTTCGGCCAAATGCGCGACAAAGCGGTCGGGGCGCGCGTCGTCCAGCACGAGGTCGCACAGCGTGCACTGAGCCGACCGGCGCCGCGTGGTGGCCTTGACGTCGCCGATGGGGCGGTAAAACTGCCACGACCAGTGCCGCGGCCGGCCGCGCGCGCGTGGGCCGCTCGGGGGGTGATCAGGGAAGGCGGCGGCGGCCGCCATGATGCGGGGCGGGACGCGGGAGGGGAGGACGGGGCGGCGGCCGGGCGTGCGGGCCGCTGCGGTGTGATTGGCAGGGACCGACCCTCCCGCCTTTTTTGCCCTCCCGCCAAAATGGCGCGCCCCTGTTTCGCCCCGGGCGAGAGCACTGTCACATACGCCCTCCACCACCCGAACTCAAACCAGCGCCCCCACCCCGCACTCTCTACCCGTCCCCGTTGGCCGTGTGCCGCTGGAGCAGCCTCCGCGCTTCGCCCGCGGCGGGCCCCGCCGACCGCCCGCGCCCGCGCGGGGAGGGGGGCGACTCCAGGTCGGTGCCGCTGGCTTGCCGCCGGGCGGCGGCCCCCCACTTGCCGCCGCCGCCGGGCGTCGTCGCGCCCGGCGACGCGCCGCCGCCCTCGCCCGCCGCCACCCCCGCCGCGCGCACCAAAAATGGCGTGGCCAGCAGCGACAGCGCGGTCGTCCCCATGAGCAGCTGGTACAGCTTGAAGGTGAGCAGGCCGAGGCGAGAGCCGGCCGACAGGAGGACAAACGCAAACTCCGAAATCTGGGCCAGCGTCAGGCCCACGCCGAGCGCGGTGCGGGCGGGCAGGCCAAAGGCGCGCACGATCAGGGCGATGATCGCCGCTTTGGCGGCGACGACGAGGAGGAACGCGCCGGCGAGGACGCGCGCGTGCGCGAGCAGGAACGGGGGGGACATCACGAGGCCGGTCGACGCGATGAAGAGGGCCAGGAACAGCGATTTGGCGGGCTCCAGCGCGGCCGCAGCCCGCTCGCGCTGGTCGGTGCGCGCGAGCGCGGCCCCCGCCACAAACGCGCCGAGCTCGGTCGACAGCCCCGCCGCCGCCGACGCCCACCCCGCCAGCAGGCAGTAGGACAAGATGGCGAGTTGGTAGAGTTCGGCGGACGCGGTGCGGCCCAGGGCGGCGGCGGCGCGCGGGAGCGCAGCGCGCGCGGCGAGCGCCGCGACGGCCGCCGCGCCGGCGAGCGAGGCGGCCATGCGGCCCGCGACGCGGAGGACACCGCCGCGCGTGACCGAGCCGCCGGAGGCGGCGTGGGCGAGGGCGGGCGTCAACGCAAAGAGGAGGCCGACCGCGCAGTCTTGCAGGATGAGCGTGCCGACCGCGACCGCGCCGTGCGCGCCGCCGCCGCCGCGGGTGTCGGCCAGGCATTTGACGACGACCGAGGTGGAGGACATGGAGACCAGGGCGCCGATGAACAGGCCCTGGTGGAGGCGGGAGCGGGGTGGGAGAGTGGCGCGCGCGCGGCGCCCGTCCCTCCCTCCCTCCCCGCCCCCCCCCCTCACCAGCGCCACCGACCCGCCCACCAGGCGCGCCGCCCCGCCGCCCAGCGCGGTGAAGGCCGCGATCTGGAGCGCGCCGCCGCCGAGGGCCACGCCGCGCACCGCGCGCAGTTTGCCCGCGGAGGAATCGAGCCCGAGCCCAAACAGCAGCAGCTGCACGCCCAGCTGGGCCAGGGATTCGACCTGCACAATCTCTTTGACCAGTTTGAGGCCGCCGGGGCCGACCGCGGAGCCGGCCAGGAAGTAGCCCGAAATCTGGGGTTGCCCCGCGGCCTCGAGGCTCGCGCCGCCGACGGTGGCGGCCGCGAGCACCGCGGTCAGGTCGCGCACCAGTTGCGGGTCCAGCGTGAGCCCCGCGGACGCGTCCTTGGGGGAGGAGAGGACGTACTCGTTGTCTTGGGAGTCGATGATGCGGTCGACTTCGGCGTCGACGCTCCCCCCCCCCCGCGCGCCCGCCGCCGCCGCCGACTTCGCCGCCGCCCCCGCGTCCGCGACGCGCTGCGCGACGGCGGCCGCGACGGCCGCCTCGCGCGCGGCGGCCGCGTCGCGCTCGGCGGCGCGCGGGTCTGGCCACCACGCGCGCGCGGCCGCGGCCGCGGCCGCGGGCGCGGCGGGCGGCGGCGGCGGCGGCGGCGGCGGCGGCCGCGCGGGGCGGCGGGCGTCGTCGCGGGCCTTGGTCGAGGAGACCTTGACGACGGTCTCGACGGTGGCCTGGAGACGGGGGGGCGGGCGGGCGGGCGGCGGGTCGGCGCGCGCGCCGCCGCCGCGGCCCGGCGCCCGCCCAACCCGCGCCTCCCTCTGCCTCTCTCTTCGCACGTCGTCCGATTTCGCCTTTTCGGAGTACGTCTTCCCCACGTCGGTCTCGTCCTTGGCCCCAAACTCGTGCTCCAGCGCGTCGTCGATGCGCTGCGCGATCGTTTTGGCGCCGCCAGGGGCCGGGGCCGGGGCGGCGGCGGCGGACGTCGTGACCTCGTGCTTGACCGCGGTGGCGACGCCGTCGGGCGCGGCGGCCGCGAGCGTGAGGACGGCCGCGACGGCGAGCGCGGTCGCGCCCGCGCGCCGCATGGCGGCCGAGGGAGGGCGGCCCGCGCGCGGTAAAGGCGGTGTGCGGCGGCGCGGGGCGGGCGGCGCCGGCCGCGGCGTGGGATAGTGGAGAAGAGGGGCGCGCGCCGTCGGCCGCGGCGGGCGCTGCTGTGGGCGAGGCAGACGACAGGCACACACACACACGGCACCACCACCCTCTCTCCCCCCTCTTCTTTCTCAAATAAACACCTGCAGGTCGGCCCGCGCGTACCGCGCCCCCCCCTCGTCCGGCGGCGTCGGCCACGCCGGCACGAGCGCGGGCGCCGACCCCACGACGAGCGCGTTGTAGTGGCGCCAGTACGTCTCCCGCACGCGGCGCGCGGGGTGGAACATGCCCTGCGAGGGAGGAGGGGGTGGGGGAGGGGCGAGTGGTGGACGCGCGGCGCGCTCCCCCTCGCTCCACCCTCTCCCTCCCCCCCCTCCCCCCCGCCCCCACCTGCAGCACGTAGTTGAGCACCATGGGCGCCCCCAGCGCGACCCGGCACCCGTCGACCGCGCCCGCGACGGCGAGCGCGATGTGCGGCGTCGGTTCAAAGATGTTGGGCCACACATGGTTGAGCAGGTGCACGAGCGCGTCCTCGCACCCCAGCCCCGGCACGCCGAGCGCGATGTGCTGCACGGCAAAGGAGGCGGTCTGGCGGTGGACGAGGTCGCGGTCGGACAGCGCGTCGGCGAGCAGGGGGGCGACCGCGTGCACGTAGTCTTTGCCGGCCTCGCCGACCTGAAAGGAGGAGGGGTGTGTGTGTGTGGTGGGTGTGCGGCGGTCGGAGGCGGGCGGCACAGGAAGAAAAAAAGCGCCCCCGCTCGTCCCTCGCTCGCTCCCCCCTCCGCTCACGTATTCAAACAGGAAGCTCAAACTCTTGAGCACCCCGTTGCGCACGTTGAGCTCGGGCACCCGGTACTCGTTCATGAGCGCGGGCAGCACGGTGAAGGGCGCGCACGCCTCCGCGACGACCGCGATCGCGACCGTCGTGCACACCCGGTTCTGGCGCTCCTGCACCCGCAGGTTGTTGAGCAGGGCGACGAGCACGTCCTGCGGCCCGATGGCGCGCGCGATGAAGCCAAAGGTGGCGACGGCGGCGCGGCGGATGGCCTTTTTGTACGCGCGGAGCGTGTCGAGCAGGTCGAAGCACACGCGCATCCACTCGCGCGGCGGCACCGCCTCCGCGCCCCGGTCCGCGATGCGGCCCACGAGGTCGATGCACGCCTCCAGCACCTTTTCGTGGCGGTTCTTGAGGATGGGGGTGAGGCGCGGGAGGATGTCTTTGACCGGCGGCGTCATGCGGTCCATGCCCACGACCGCGACCACGGCCCGCAGCGCCCCGAGGATCGACCCCAGCACGTCGGGGTACTCCTCCCCGAGGTACTCGTACAGGACGACGCCGAGGTGGGCCAGGAGCTTGTCCTCGCCGCACGCGGCGAGCGTCGGCGCGACGCGCGCGACGAGGTCGGCCGCCTGCTGCCGCACCTTGGCCGACTTGTTGTTGAGGCGCCACTTGATGGTGCCCACGATTTGGGGGAGGTAAGGCGCGGCGCGGGGGCCGAGGGACGTGACGACGGTGCCAAACCCCTTGAGCACGACGGTCGTGTCGGTTTCCGTCGCCTCCTGGAACGCAAAGAGCATGCCGTCGACGAGCACTTCCTCCAGGCGGGCATCGATGTCCGCCGCGCCCTGGGCGGTGAGCACGCGGTCGATGGCGTCGACGACCATGCGGCGGTAGGGTTCGGCTTCGTCCTTCAAATCTTCCACGACGCGGCCCACGACGGCCGAGACGCCGATGCGGGCGGCAAGAGCCGCCGTCGTGTCGACGACCGCTCTGTAGTTGCGGCGGTCGAGGGCCATGCGGCGCACCCAAAAGTGCTTGAAAAAGTCGGGCGCGACGTCGGACGCGACGTACGCCGCCGGCACGCCATCCGCCGCGACGCAGCGCGCGACGACGGATAGCACAATTTTCTTCATCTCGTCGTCGGGCGACGCAAACTCGCGCACCAGGACGGGGACGACTTCGCGCGTGTAGTAGTTCGCGTACGTCGCGTCCATCAAAGGAATGACGCACCCGATCGCCTTGAGGAACGCGGCCAGCGTTTTGCCGCGCAGCAGGCGCACGCCGCGCCACAGGGGCTCGAGCACGTCGTCAAACGCTTCGATGCCGTAGGGAGCGGCGGCTTCGGCCAGCGCGGCCAGCGTCAGCGCGGTCACGGTGCGCACCTTTTGGTTATCGTCCGTCACGCCGCCCTTGACGACGTCGACGAGGGCGGCCAGGTGGGGGAGCACGGAGCAGCCCATCAGGATCGCGGCCTGTTGCACGACCTTGATGCCGGTGTGCCGCGCCTGCCACGATTTCTTGGACCGGCACACCGCCTTGAGAAAGGGAAGGAGGGCAGGGACGCCGAGGGCGGAGGCCACGACGGCAAAGGCGCGCGCGGTCGTGTTGCGCACGTACTCGTCGACCGCGTCGATGTCCGGCCGCATCGCGGCAATCATGGTCGCGAGCCCCGCCGCTTTGGCCAGATTCGCGATGATCTCCCGCCCTTCCACGCGCGCATAATGGTCTTCGTCGATGAGCAGGGGCTCGATGACGACCAGAATTTTGTGGACATAGGGGCGGACCGCGTCGTCGAGCGTGTGGAGCACCCGGTCCACCACTTTGACGAGCAAGTGCCGCTCCTGGTCTTCTAGCGTGGGCGACATGAGCAGGGGCAGGATTTGGTTGAAGAGCGGCCCCGGCCCAAACTCGCGCGCGCGCTCGCCGAGCGCGCGCAGCGCGGACTTGCGCTGCGGCGGCGCCCCGTTCTTGACCTTGAGAAGCAACTTCATGATCTTGCGCTCGCGCGCTTCGTCGGCAGATAGCGCGGCTTCGTCGACGTCTTTGAGGAGTTTGCCGAAATACTGCGCGTCGTCGGGTTTCATGTCGGGGAGGCCTTCAATCTCGCGCGGGATGTCGTACCCGCCCGCGCCACTTGATTCGTCCGCGGGGATGATGTAGTAGCCCGGGGCGCCGGCGAGAGGGGTCGGCGTGGCGAGGAGCTTGCGCGCGGGCGTGCGGATCGGGGCATAGCCGTCCGGCGGGTTGACCACCTTGTACCCGTCCTCCTCGCCCGGCAGCAAGGCGTCCAGGTCGGCGTCGGTGAGCGGCTTGGACCGGGCGCCGGCGTCGGCCTCGGCGCGCAGCTCTTTGTACTGTTCGACCGAGAGTTGGACCGCGTGCCCGGGGACGAGCGGGGTGGCCATCCCCGCGCCGCCCGCGGGCGTCGCGCCCGGTGTCGCGCCCCACGCGGGCGTGGCGGCGCCGGGCGCGAGGCCGGCGGGCGTCTCGTCCCAGCGCGAGCGCGCGCGGCGCGACGGCGTCGACCCGGGCGTCGCGTCCCACCGGGACGGTGCGGCCGCCGCCGCCCCGGGCGCCGCGTCGTCGTCGTCGTCCCACTCGGACCGCTGCTTCTTGGCGTCGGGCGCGGCGGGCGCTGGCGCGGGCCGCTTGGCGGGCGCGGGCAGGCCGCTCGCGCGCGTCGGCGCAGCCGCGTCGTGCGCTTCAGCCTCGCGCCGCGCCGCGCGCTGGATGTTGACCAGCGTGTTGTCCGTCTCGCGGGCGAGGGCGGCCTCGGCGGCGGCGTCGGCGTAGGTGCGCGCGCCGGCGGCGGGCGTCGCGGCGCCGGGGGCAAAAGGGTCGTGGCGCGTCGGCGAGAGCGCGCGCGCCAGGCGGCGGCGGTGGTAGTCGGACTCGCGGTCGGCGATGCGGCGGGAGGAGGCGAGCATCGAGGGCTGAGGAGGGAGGAAACGAGGACGAGGGGGTCGGGATGGGGCGGCGGCCGGCGGCCGCCACGCAAGTTACCACCGCCCAGGGCGCGAAAACGCCCCCCCGCGCGCCCTGGGCGCGCGCGTGGCGGCCAACAACCCCTTCCCGCCCCTCCTCCCCTTCTCCCACCTCGGTCCCGCCGCCAGCCTCCTCGCTGGCGACCGCGCCCAGCAGGCTCTGGGGCGCAGTGTACGACCGCATTTTGCTGGGGAGGGATCGGGGCCGGTCGGCGCCCCCGCCGCGCCGCGCGCACCACGCGCCGCGTGCGCCGCCTTCCCCGCACCTGGCGAGCGCGACCTCGCGCTCGTCGCCGCCTTCGCCGCCGCCGCCCAGCTCCAGCTCGGGCGCCAGGTCGGCGGGCGCGGCGCCGCCGCCGTAGATGTCGTCGTCGTCGCGCGCGGCGCCGCCCAGGGGGACGCCGCCCCGGCGGTCGCCGCCGCCCGACGACATGGGGGCAGGGGTGTGGGGCCGGGGAGCGGGTGGGGAGAGGCGGCGCGGCCGCGGCGCGCCGGCGGGAGTGGCGGCGACTTCGCTGTTGCCGCCTCACTCCCGCCGCCGGGCCGCGCATCGCGATGCTTGTGCTCAGGCGGTGCCCGGCGCCGCCCTGCGCGGTCGCGGAAGGACCGGGACGGGCGAGCGCACCGGGCCGGGCACGTTGCATGCCGCCGCGGTCGCCGCCGCCGCCTCCGCCGCCCCGCCGCTCCGCCGCGCGCCTCGTGCGGTTGCGTGTGACCGCATCGGCCGCGCCGCACGGCGCGCCGGTGTACAGGTGAGACAGGAAGGGGCTGGGAGCGACCGGGACAGCGCCGCCGCCGTCGCTGACACCTCCCTCCCTCCTCCCTCCCTCGCAGGCGCGTCCTGCTCAAACTGTCCGGCGAAGCACTGGCCGGCGACGCCGGGTCCGGCGTGGACGCGGCCGTCCTCGCGTCCGTCGCCGCCGACGTGGCCGTCGCGGCGCGCGCGGGCGTCGAGGTCGCCGTCGTCGTCGGCGGGGGAAACTACTTCCGCGGCGCTGACGCGTCCGGCGTGGACCGGGCGACGGGCGATTATGTGGGCATGCTGGCCACGGTCATGAACTCTCTCTTGCTGCAGGCACGAGGGGAGCGCGAGGCGGGAGAGACACAGGGGCGCGCTCGCGCGCGCGCCCCACCGCCGACACCTCCCCGTCCCCCCCCCCCCTCTCACCCCAGGGCGCCCTGGAAGCCGCCGGCGTGCCCACCCGGGTGCAGACCGCGATCGAGATGCGCCAGATCGCGGAACCCTACATCCGGCGCCGCGCCATCCGCCACCTCGAGCGCGGCCGCGTCGTCATCTTCGGCGCCGGCACCGGCAACCCCTTCTTCACGACGGACACCGCGGCCGCGCTGCGGGCGGCCGAGGTGGGGGCGGACGCGCTGCTCAAGGCGACCAAGGTCGACGGCGTGTACGACGCCGACCCGGCGGCCGACCCCGGCGCCGTCCTCCTCCCCCACGTCACCTACGCCGACGTCGCGGCGCGCGGGTTGACGTTCATGGACGCGACGGCGGCGACGCTGGCGGCGGAGAACGGGATCGACGCGGTCGTCTTCAACATGCGCGCGCCCGGCGCGGTCGCCGCCGCGCTGCTCGGCGACCCGTCCGTCGGCACCCGCATTACGTGTGTCATGCCGGCGGGCGGTGCAGGGGCGTCTAGGCCGCTGCCGCGGGCGCCCACGATCAGCGGCGTGCGTGGGCCGCTCGACGGGCCGGGGCCGGCGGTCGGCTGTTGAGAGAGCGACCGGTGGGGGCGCAGTTTTCGCGGATTTCGCACGCACGCACTGGTGGTGTCAACGCGGGAGGCGCGCGGCGTGTGGGGCGTTTGTTGCCTACAGTGGTGGCCGCGCGTTTCTCTTTCTCGGGTGCCGCGCGCCGCCCTCACCCGCCATCCCCGCCCCCATGCCCTGCCCTGCCGCGTGCATGCGTTGGCACGATACCGCTCCATGAAGGAAAAAAGGTGGGGCCGCGGCCGCCACGCCACCCAACCCCCCCCCCCCGTTCTCCACCCCTCGACCCCTAGTCCTCGGTGACCGTCACGGACTTGGCCAGGTTGCGCGGCTGGTCCACGTCGTGCCCCCGCAGCACGGTGAGGTGGTAGGCGAGGAGTTGTAGGGGGACGATGTTGACGACGGGCTGCAAAGCGTCGACGACGTGCGGCACGCGCACGAGCGCGTCTTGCGGGCCGCACGCCGCGGCGACGTCGTCGTCCCCTTCGTTGCACACGACGATCAGGCGCGCCGACCGCGCCCTCAGTTGCGCAATCACCGAGAGCATCTTGCCGTGCATGCGGTCGCGCGTCGCGACGACGACGATCGGGAGCGCGTCGTCGACGAGCGCGAGCGGGCCGTGCTTCATCTCGCCGGCCAGGATGCCTTCCGAGTGCATGAGGGACACCTCTTTCACTTTGAGGGCGGCTTCCAGGGCGGTGGCATAGTTGTAGCCGCGGCCAAAGACGAGGAGCGAGGTTTCGTCGACGAGCGACGCGGCGAGTTCCCGCATCGCGCCGTCGAGGCCGAGAGCGCGCTTGACGGCGCCGGGGAGGCGGGCCATGTCGTCGATGACAGCGTCCCGGGCGGCGCGGCGGCCGATGGAGTCGTCGGACAGGGCCAAAGCCATCATCGTCAGCGCGACGATCTGCGACGTGTACGCTTTCGTGGACGCGACCCCGATCTCGCACCCCGCGTTGATGTGCACGCCGCAGTCGGTGCCGCGCGCGATGGCGGAGCCGACCGTGTTGGTGACGCCGACGCAGAGCGCGCCCGCGGCGCGCGCGTAGCGGAGGGCCGCCAGCGTGTCGGCCGTCTCCCCGCTTTGCGACACAAACACGACCGCGTCGTCACGCGCGATGGGCGCGCGCCGGTCCATGAGGTCGGAGGCGAGCTCGAGGCCGACGGGGACGTCGGCGAGTTCTTCGAGCGTCTGCCTCGACGCGAGGCAGGCATGGTAGGACGTGCCGCAGGCAACCAACAACAGCCTGCGCGACCGCCGCATCGCCGGCAGGTGGTCGGAGAGGCCGCCAAGGGTGATGCGGTGCTCGAGGTAGGGGTCGCCGCCCGCGGCGCCCGCGGGCGCGAACTTGACGCGCCCGCGCATCGTCTGCAGGATCGACTCCGGCTGCTCGTGGATCTCTTTGGCCATGAAATGGTCGTACCCGCCCTTCATGATTGACGCGACCTCCATCTCCAGGGTGGAGAGGACGCGCGGGACGGGCGACGCGAGCGAGCGCGCGGCTTTGGCCGCAGCGGCCGACCCCGCGCCGCGCACCGCCTCGGCCACATTGTAGATGCCGTACGCGCCGCGGCACAGGTGGAGCACGTCGTCATCCTCGAGGACGACCACTTTCTTGGTGTGCTCGATAAAGGCGGAAGCGTCGGACGCCAAGAAGCATTCGAGCGCGTCGGCCGCCATCGCCGCCATCGTCCCTGCGTCACCCGTTGTCGGCCGCTTGGCCGGGGACGCGTGCACGGGGGCTTCCCGGATGCCGAGGATCAGCGGGGAGCCGCGCTTGGCGGCGACGAGCTCGCCGGGGTGGTGCGTCGATTTGATGAGGAGGGCAAACGCGCCCTCCAGCTGGGCCAGGACCTCGAGCACGAGCTCCGGCAGCGACACCGGCACCGCCAGCGACGAGTGCACGTATTCCAGCAGTTTGGGGATGACCTCCGTGTCAGTCTCGGATTCGAAAACGAACCCCTTGGCGACCAAAAAGTCGCGCAGCGCCGCGTGGTTTGTGATGATCCCGTTGTGCACCACCACAAACTCGCGCGCCGGCCCCGACGCGTGCGGGTGCGCGTTGGTGGCGGTGGGCGGGCCGTGCGTCGCCCAGCGCGTGTGCGCGATGCCGGCGTGCGCGCGCAGCGGCGCGTCGAGGTCCAGGCCCGTGGCGGCGGCCTGTTCGTACGCGAGCGCCACCAGGGCGTCTACTTTCCCGCTCGCCTTGAAGACGGCGGGCGCGGAGGTGAGGGGCGCGGGGCCGTCGGCCGCGCCGGCGCCCGAGCGCGCTCCGCCGCACGCCTTGGCCGGCGATCCGGGCACGATGCGCGCCGTCACCCCCGCCCCCGCCACGGCCGGGCGGGGACCCGCGGGCACCGAAACCGGGGCATCGCCGTCGACCGCGACGCCGGCCGAGTCGTAGCCGCGGTACTCGAGCCGGCGCAGGCCGTTGAACAGCAGCTCGAGGACCGCGCGCCGGTCGCGGTCGACCTTGAAGTTGTAGTAGCCAAAGATGCCGCACATGATGGTGTGGAGGGTGGGCGGGCGGCAGTGGCTCTCAGGGGGCAGGCGCTCGGCGCGCGCGATGCGGAGATCCGGGGCGGCCGGGGCGGCGGGCGACGCGCGAGCTGCACGCGCCGGATAAAGGCCGACTCGGTCTGTCGCGCGGGGCGGCTACTCAAGCGGCAGGCGCCTCAACAGACGGCAGACGCGTGCGCGGGCGCGCGCGCGATGGCGCGCGTGTAAGCGGCGGGCCGGCCGGGACGCGCCCTGGGCGGCGCGGGAAAGACGGCGCTCGACGCGCGAGCGGCGAGCGTGGAAGGCGGCGAAGGGAGGGGGCGCGGAGAGTGGGGGAAGAGCTGGGCGCGCCTTTCGACTCGGCTTGCCGCTCTATGAAGACAGCGTCCACACTCACTCTCACAACCGCATCCCCCTTCGATGCACTCCATTTGACGCCCGCCCCACCACCGCCCTTGGGAGCCATGAGCGACCCCAGCGCTGTGCTAGCGGCGGCGACCGCGGCGCTCGCGGGCGAGGAAGCGCCCGCGTTTGCGCCGGCGGCCCGCTTTGCGGGACGCAGGGCTGGTTGCTACTTTGGCACCGGCGCCAGCGGCACAGGGTGAGGAGGAAGGGGTGGGGCGCGCCGGCGCGGCGTCGATTCGGCGCGCGGCACGACGGGGGACGGCGGCGGTTGCTGTTGTGTGGCGCCGCACGCTCTTGGACGTCATGGCGCGGGCGGCGTGCCGGCGCGCCGACGCCGCGACCGTCGGCCGACCCCCTTTCCCCTTTTCTCCCCCAGATACTACCGCGACGGCCGCCAGGCGGCCCGCAAGCGACCCTCGTCACTCCCGTCCGACGCCAGCGGGTCGGGCATGCCGCCGCCGCCGCCGCGGCCGCCGCGGGCGGTCGACGGCGCTGAGCTGCTCGCGCGCGCCGAGGCCGAAGCGGAAGGCGGCGACAGCCTGCTGCTGGGCGAGGCCGGGCTGAAGCGCATGGTGGCCAACCTGGAGAAAAAGGTAGGGAGGGGGAGGCGGGGTGGCGGAGAGAGGGGTCGCGCGCGCGCACGCGCCGGCGCCCGACCCCCTACCCGTCCCCTCTTAACAGCACGCCGCCAACATCGAGGCCCGCGCCAAGCACGCCGACAACCCGTCCGCATTCATGGCGTCCGAGCTCGCCCTCGACGGCGCGGTGCGGAGTCTGCAGGCGGTCGCAGCGGCGCCCGAGCTTTATGCGGCCCTCGCCTCCTCCCCCGCCCCCGCCCTCCTCGCCGCTCTACTCGCCCACGACAATGCTGACATCGCAGCGGCCGCGCTGGAGGTGTTGAGGGAGTTGACTGATGGCGACGAGGACGCCGGCGCGGGCGACGGCGACGGCGGCGCCGCGCTCGTCGCCTCGCTCGCGGCGGCCGGCGCGCTCGACGCGGTGGTGGCCCGGCTGCCGGGGCTCGACGAGAGCGTGCCGGAGGAGGCGGCGGCGGCGGCGGACGCGCTGGCCGTGCTCCAAAACGCGGTCGAGGTCGACCCCGCAGCCGCCGCGTCCTCCCTGTCCACCGGCCCGCTCTTGCCCTGGCTCCTGTCCCGGTGCGCCCCGCCAAAAAAGGGCGCGCCCCCCCTGACCTCGGTCGCGGGCGCCGCGTCGGAGACGCTCGCCGCGCTCGCGCAGGCGTCCCCCGCCGCCGCCGCCGCTGCGGTCGCGGCCGACGGCGTCGACGCCCTGCTGCGCGGCATCGGGGCTTACAGGTCGCGGGACGCGGCGGACGGCGACGAAAAGGAACACGTGGCGAATCTGTTTGACGCCCTCGCCGCCCTCCTCCTCCTCCCCGCCGGCCGCGCGTCATTCGTCGACGCGGAAGGCGTCGAGCTCATGCTGCTCCTGCTCAAGCGGCGGCGGGCGGCGGCGGCCGGGGCGCTGCGCGCGCTCGACTACGGCACGACGCGCTCGCCCGCCGCCGCGTCGCGCCTCGTGGCCGCCGGCGGCCTCGCCCCCCTGTTTGCCGCCTTTATGGCGTCGTCCCGCGCGGGGCGGAGGAGCCGGCGGGACGACGCCGAGGCGGACGAGCGGTGCGTGAGCATTCTCGCGAATGTCTTGGACGGCCTCGACCCCTCGACGGCCGATGACCCCACCGCCGTCACCGCCGCGCGGGGCCGGGTGCTGGCCAAATTCGCCGAGGCCGACTGCGAAAAGTGTGACCGCCTCCTCGAGCTGTTCGCCCGCTTCGACGACCGCGCGGCCGCCGCCGCCGCGTCCCTGGCCGCCGCCGCCGCGGCCGGCGACGAGGCCGCGGCCGACCCCGGGCTCGCCGCGGCGGAGGTGGCCGACGCGGGCGGCGCGGCCGCCGACGCGGCGGCGCTGGTTGCCGGCCACGCCTGGGCATCCGGCGGCGACGCCGTGCGGCGCAGGCTGCTGGCCGGCCTGCACGCGCGGGTGGTGCCGCTGGCCAGCGTGCGGGACCGGCTGGCGGCGCGGCGCGCGGCGGTGGAGGACGGCGGAGACGCGGCGGGCGCGGCGGCCGACCGGCGCAGGCTCGGGGCGCTCATTGCCTGCCTGGGCGGCGAGGAGGCGACAGAGGAGAAGGAGGGCACTGTCAAGCGGGAAGGCGACCCGCCCGTGGACGGGGACACGCCGGCGGGCAAGCGCGCGCGCGGCGAGTGACGTGGGCGCGGCGCGGCAACTGTGGCAACGAACCCGTTTTCAACGCCCCCTCCTCCTCTCTCTCTCTCTCCCTGCTATTCGAGCCGCTGGCGGCGGCAGGCGCGCGCCACGGCGTCCGCCAGGCGAAACTGGAGCGACACCAGGACCGGCTCGACCGCGGCGCCCTCGCCGCCCGCGGGCGCGGCGGCGAGGGCGGCCAGCAGGGCGGTGCGGGCGTCGGCGAGACGGGCAGCGAGCTCGAGCAGGGCGGTGCGGTCGTCGGCGGCAGAGGGGGGGCGGGGGCGCGCGGAGGGGCGGGAAAGGCTGGGCCGGCCCCGCGGGCTGGCCGCGCCATCACAGGATGCATCGCCGCCGTCGGACGGGGGCCCAGCGTCGGTCTCGGTCGACCGGCCGTCTGACTCGGCCGCGCGAGCACGCGCCGCGGCGCCGCGCACCGCCACCCGGGCCGCCTCGGCCACGCGGTCGCCGGCGCGCGAGTAGAGGCAGGTGAGCAGGCGGCGCGCGGCGGCGGGGTCGTTCGCCTGGAGGGCGCGCACGCGGCGTCGGCATCCGCGCACTCGCGAGCCGTCCCCGCCCCCACCAACCTCCCTCGTCTCGTGCTTCCCTATCTCACCTGAATGCGGCGCACGTCCAGCTCGGATTCAGGCAGTCCCTGCTCGACCCATGCGCGCCGGAGCGCGCGAAACCGTGCGGCCGGAGCCATATCTTGCGCTGGGCGCTCCGCCACCGCCACGTCGAGGTGCCGCGACATGAGCTCGGGGTATATGGCGGCCGCGGCGGCGACGGCGAGAGCGCCGTCGGCCAGGCGCAGGTCGGCAAACGACGAGGGGGGCGCGCGGGGGCGCCCGCCGCCGGCGGCGGCCACGGCGTGGGCCCACGCGAGGATGCCGGCGTCGGTGGCCATGGTGGTGGGGGAGAGGGAGGGAGAGTGTGGCCCGCAGTGGCTCTGCAGTGACCCCCTCGCGCGCGCGCCCCGCGCAGCACTGCCACCCCCTCTCTCTCAAACCGTCGTCCCGTCCTCCTCGAGCACGTCAAACGTGAGCCCCGCCGACCGCAGGCGGTCGACGAGCACGGCGCCGCCCGCGGTCGCGGGCGTCAGAAACCCGCCCTTGAGGCAGCCCGCCGCCTCGCACGCGGGGCCGTCGAGCGCCAGGGCCAGCCCCAGCTCCAGCATCATGCGGGACGTGCCCCAGTAGCCGGGGTCGCGGCCGGGGTCGGCCGCGACGCCCTTGACCATGCGGCGCTTGCCGGACGCCGGGTCGGGGCGCGCCACCGCGTAACCCCGCATCTCCCAGTGCCCGCCCTTGCAGAGCGCCATGGACGGCCCGGTGCCCTGCTTGGGCGCGATAGCGCGCAGAGCGTGGCGGGCAAACGGGAGCTTGAGGGCGAGGGCGAAGCCGGCCGTCGCGGCGGACGCGGCAAACGCGGCAAAGCGGCCAGGCATCTCCATCACCTCCGTGTGCTTGTACTCGCTCCCGTACAGGCCCGGGCGCAGCGCCGCCGACCGGCGGGCGACGCGCGCGTTGATAAACGCCATGACGAACGGCGCGGTCCACGCCGCGGCGGGTTCGCACCACCGGGCCCCGGCGGGGTCGCCCTCCTCTATCGCCACTTGGTCCGACACCGCCTTGGCCCCCGTGCCCGTCGTCAGGGAGTACGGGTGCGCGCCGCGGGCGAGGGCGGCCTTGGGCGCTTCGTACATGGCGGCGAGGAGCGACGCGATCGTCCCCCCCGAAAACCCGCCCTTGGCCTTGCCCGCCACCGTGAACACGCGCTCCGGGGGCGCCCCGGTGCGGGCCACGCACTCGGCGGTCACGAGGTGGGAGATGAGGTCGGTCGGTTGCGAGTCAAACCCCGCGCAGTGCACAATCTTCACCCCCTTGGCCGTCGCCTCGACACCATGCTTGTCCATCATGTTGAGCATCCACGGCACTTCCGCGGTGAGGTCGGCGTAGTGCGTCCCCGTGCGCAGCGCGGCCTCGAGGACGGGCGTGCCCCAGTGCGTGTAGGGGCCGGCCGTCGTCAGAACCACCGCCGCGTCCTTGAACGCGGCGTCCAGGGACGCGGGGTCGGTCACGTCGGCGACGTACAGGGGGACGGTCTGGGGAGGGAGGGAGGAGAGAAAGGTGGGCGCCCGCTCGCCGCCGCGAGCGGGCGCCCCAGCCGTTCACCCCCGTCCACCTCCTCTCCCTCTCCCCGACCTTGACGCTGGGCGAGATGACGGCCAGCTCGTTGCGCAGGGCCTCCAGTTTGGCCTTGTCGCGCCCGGCCAGCGCCCACACGGGGCGCGACGCGCTGCCGGGCCGGGGAGCGTAGTCGCGCGCGAGGTGTTCCGCGAGGAGCCTCCCCGTGAAGCCGGTGGCGCCAAAGAGGCAGACGTCCACGGGGCGGGCGGGCATGGTGTCGAGGGCGGAAGGCGGGATGGCGGGAGCGCCCGCGGAGAGTGAGGCCGCGTGCCACGCGCGGCGCGGCTCTGCCAGAGCGCTCAGTCCCAACCGCCGGCCGCCATGCGCGCCGCGTCCCAGGTGGGCTCCCGCTCGATCGCGCCGCCGGCTTCGCGGCGGCGGCGCACTTTTGGACCGCCGCGGGCGCCCCCGCGAGCGCGGCCGCGCCGAAAGGCCCACGACGCGCCCCCAATTCCCCAGGCCCGCGCCGCCCCGGCCGTCCTCCCGCGCCCGTCCGCGCGGCGTCCGCGCCTCGCGCGCCGCGCGCTCGCGCCGCGCGCCGCGCTCGCGCCCCCGCCGCCCTCCCCAGCGCCGCCCGCCGGCGCAGACGCGCTCCCCGTGCTCGAGGCCGCCTTTGCGTCCCCCCCGGAAGACCCCTGGAACGATGCACGCTGGAAAGGCGTGGATTGGTTGATCTACAGGGGCGTCGCGTACGACGCGACGGCCTTCATCAAGCACCACCCCGCCGGCGCGTGGCTCGTCCGCCTCGGCGTCGGCCGCGACGCGACCGCGCTCTTTGAATCGTACCACCTGCGGCCGGAGGTCGCGGCCGCGAGGCTGGCGCGCCTGCCCACGCTCGCGGGGTTCCCGGTCCACGCCGTCCCCCCCTCGCCCCGCCCCTCGGACTCGCCCCTCTACGCCACCCTGCGCGACCGGGTGCGCGCCGAGCTCTTCGCCGGCGCCGACGGCGCGGCCGCGGGCGCGCACCGGCGCGGGTCGGACGGCGCCGCGGTCGCGGTCGTGAGCGCGGCGGTCGCCGCGTACGCGCTCTTCGCCACCGCCCCGTCCGCCCTCACCGGCGCCCTGCTCGGCCTGGCCGGCGCCTGGATCGGGCTCACCGTGCAGCACTGCGGCAACCATGGCGCGATGAGCGTGAGCCCCGCGGTCAACCAAATCCTGGGGTTCGGCGACGACCTCATTGGCGGCTCCTCCCTCGCGTGGCAGTACCACCACCAAGTGTCCCACCACATCCACTGCAACGACCACATCGGGGTGGGCGGGTCGGCGCGCTACGCGGTGGGCGCGGACGCCGAGGGCGATGAAGACGTTTTCTCGTCCTTCCCCCTCCTCCGCTTCGACCCGCGCCAGCCGCGCGCCTGGTACCACGCCCACCAGCACGTCTACATGTGGGCCCTATTCCCCTTCATGCAGCTCGCGTTCCAGGTGGGCGACTGGCAGGCCATTGTGAGTGGCAAGACGGCGGGCACGACGATGCACGGCGCGACCGTCGGGCAACGCCTCCTCGCCGCCGCCGGCAAGCTGACGCATTATGCCTTGCTCCTCGCCGTCCCGTATTACACCGCCGGCACCGCCGCGGCCCTCGCCGGCGCCGCCGCGTTCACCGCGGTGCAGGGCGTCGTGCTCGCCGCGACGTTTGCGGTGTCTCACAACGTCCCTGAAGCCAAGCCCGCGCTCGACGGCACGGACAGCACGCCGGCGCACGGGGAGCTGGTGACCGGGCTCATGGAGCGCGACTGGGGCGTTCAGCAGGTGAGAGGAGGGGGAGAGGGAGAGAGGGGGTGTGCCAGAGCGAGACAACGAGCCCCAATCCGATCCCACCCCCCTTTCCTCTCCTCCCAGGTCACGACCTCCGCCAACTACGGCGGCGCCGTGGCCAACTTCATGACGGGCGGCCTCTCCCTGCAAGTCGAGCACCACCTCTTCCCCGCCATCTCCTTCATGCACTACCCCGCGATCGCGGCCATCGTGGAGGACGAGTGCGTTAAGCGGGGGATTGCATACGCGCGGTACAGCAGCTTGGTGCCCATCCTGGGGCGGTTCGTGGGGTACATGCGCGACGTCGGCCGCGTGGACCAGACTGCGTGAACGATGGGATTGGTTGTGTCCCGCCATCCGGGCACTATTCTTTTGGGGGGGGGGGGGCGGGGCGGGCGTGGGCGCGGCCGGGGCGTGCAACGCCGGAACCCTCGCGACCTGCTTCTCTCTGTGTCTCTCCCTTCCCTCACACCTCGGCGGGCGCGCCCCGCCGCCCCGCCGCCCGCCGCTCAACCTCCACCCTCTCTCTGGATGGCCGACCGGGGCGCGGCCGCGGCGGAGTCGGTCGTCGTCGTCGACCCGGGGTCGCACTCGCTCAAGGCGGGGTACGGCGCCTCGTTCCCGTCGGCGTCGGACGGGCCCAGTGTGGTGAGTTGGTGGTGGTGGGTGGGGGCGGGCGGGGCGCGGGCGGGGCGGGCGGCGGCGCGCCGGCTTGCGCCCGCATCCGCGCCTGCCTCCGACCGCCGCCCCTCCCTCGCTCATGAATCCAGGTCCTGCCCACCACCCTGACCGACACGCGCGACCCCGGCGCCGCCCCTCGCCGTGCGGTCGTCGGTGGCGCGGTGGCCGACTGGGACGCGCTCGAAGCCCTGCTGCACGAAACGTTCTACCATCGGTGAGAGAGAGTGATGGGTGGTGTGGATGGCGGGCGGGAGCGAGGGAGGAGAGGCGATGGAATCGCCCGCGCCGACCGACCTCCCTCCCTCTCCCTCTCCGCAGCCTGGGCTGGGAGGCTGGCGCCGAGGGCGGCCTCCTCTGGGCCGACCCCGTGCTCAACCCCCGCCGCGACCGGGAGCGGCTGGCCGCGCTCGCCTTTGAACGGTTCAACGTGGCCTCCCTCTTCGTCGCCGACGCGCCCGTCCTCGCCCTCTACGCCCTGGGCCGCCTCTCCGGCACGGTCGTCGACATCGGGCACGACGGTGTGGCGGTGGCGGCGGTGGTGGACGGGGGGGTGGTCGCGCCGGGGTGTCGCCGCGTGCCGGCGGGGGGGGCCGCGGCGGACGCTGCGCTCGCGGCGGCGCTCGCGGCGCGCGGCATTGCTCCGCCGCCCCCTGGCCTGCTGCGCCTGGCCAAGCATGCGCTGCTGGCGCAGGAAGAGGGCACGGGGGTGAAGCACACGCTGCCGGATGGAACCGTGTTGGAGCTGACGGCCGACGACGCGCGCGTCGCGCGCGCCGCCCTCCTCGCGCCCGCCGACCCGCACGAGCCCACCGTCGCCGACGCCATCGTTTTATGCGCGGGCGCCGCCGACGACGCCGCTTCCCGCCGGGCAGCCGTGGACGGCTTGGCGGTCGTCGGCGGTGGGTGCCGCGCGGCGGGCGTGCCCGCCACGCTCGCGGAAGCCGCCGCCACCACCTGCGCCCACATCGCGCCGCCTCCCCTGGCCCACGCGCCCACCTACATGCCGGGCGGCACGCTGGCGGCGGCGACGTGGTGCGGCGGCGCCGTCCTTTCGCGCGTCGTGTTTTCGTCCGGCCAGGCCGTGACCCGGGGCGAGTACGACGAGAGTGGGCCGTCGGTCGTGCACCGAAAGTGCACGCCGTGACGGGAGGCGAGGCGGCAACGGGGTCGTGCGCGTGTGTGTGCAAGGTTTCAGTCGCCGACGACCGCCGCCGCCCCCGCCTCTCTCCGCGCCGCGTACGCCGCCCATCCCACCGCCACGACGGTGCCCACGCACGCCATGCCCGCCGCCGACGCGCGCAGGGAGAGCCCGCCCGCGTCGATGGCCGCGCCCGCAGCGACTGCGCCGACGCGCGCGACCGTGTAGGCCGCGCCCTCGACCGCCAGCACCCGCCCCAGCAGGGTTGCGGGGACGGTCACTTGGAGGAGGAGGGTGGAGTAGGTCCAGACGACGGCCGACCCCGCGGCACGCAGCGCGGAGGCCGCGAGCACGGCGGGCAGCGTCGTGGCGGCCGCGAGCGCGGCGTAGCCGAGGGCCAAGCATCCAAACGCGGCGACGCACGCGCGAAGCAGGCTGGGCGGGTCGAACGCGGCCAGGGTGTTGGCGGCGGCCGAACCGGCAAAACAGCCGACGCCGACCGCGGCAAACACGGCGCCCGCCGTCGTGTCGGCGTCGCGCCACGTCAGGCTCGGGTCGTCGCCCACGCGCACGTTGACGATGTCGGCGGCGCCCCAGACGAGGCAGCCAGAGGCTTTGAGGAGGGCGTAGGCCGCGACGGACGGGTGCGCGGCGCAGTGGCGAGCGCCGGCGGCCGCGTCGGAGGCGGCGGTGGCGAGCGCCGACGCCGCGGTGCGGCGTTGAGGGGACCGTTGAGGGGTCGGCCGGGCAGGCGAGCGGGGCGCCGGCTTGAGCTCGACGCCGGCCTCGGCGTCACCGGCGTCGCTGCGCCGCGCCTTGCCACCGCGCGACGCCCCGTCTCGCAGCGACGCCGCCGCGGCAGCCGCCACCAGGTAGCTGGCCGCGTCGACCGCAAAGCAGGGCCCCGGCCCGAGCGCCGACAGCGCCGCGCCGCCCGCCGCCGCGCCGGCGGCGGTCATGGTCGACCAGGCCACGGCAAGCAGCGTCGTCGCCGCCCGCAGGTCGCCCGGCGGGACGAGCGTCGGCACGAGGGCGGTGAGGGCGGGGTCGTAGAACGCGGTGGCGGAACACTGCAGGGCGACGAGCGCGAGCGTGAGCGGGACGTTGCGCCGCGCGGCGGCCGCGGCCTGGAGCGCGACTGCAAGGCTGGCCGCGGCCGCCGCCAGAGTGAGCACCGTCGCGCGGGTCGCGCCGAGCGCTTCGTCGGCGGCCAGGCCGGTAAGGGGAGCGAGGAAGAATTGCGGGGCGTAGTGTAAGAGCGTGACGGCCCCCTGATGAGAGAGAAGGGGGTCGAGGCGTCCGCGCCGCAAAAATTAAGGCATTTTTTTTTTTAGCCCTCTCCCTTTTTCTCACGAGGAGCGTCGCCGACCCGCCGCCGCCGCTCCCGCTGCCTTCGTCGACCGCGCGCAACACCGCTATGTACGTGAGCCACGTGCCGGCCTGGTTCGCGAGTTCGCCCAGGAAGAGCCGGCGGAAACGCGCGTTGCGCCGCAGCAGCGCCCAGCACGCGGCGGGGCCAGCGTCGTCGCGCGGCGGCGGCGGCGGCGGCGCGCCGTCTGCCGGCATCGCGGCCGGCCGCGGGGGGGCGCGGGAGAGAGTGAGCGCCGCATTCGCCGGCGCCGTTCGCCGCGCCGCGGCTTCACACACATTTATCTTTTCTCGTCCTTCACCGCAGCGCCGGCGCGGCTGACAACCCCGCCGCCCCCTCCGAGAACGCGGCCTCGACCGACCCACGACCCGCCGCGGCGGCCAGGGCGGCGTCCAGGCCGTCGAAGGTCTGCTCCCCTTCGATCAAACGACCGCCGACACTCCACGACGGAAACGCCTGCACCCCCGCCGCCACGCACGCGGGCGCGGGCGGCGTCCCCCGCGCGAAGCCATCGGGGTAGCACTCGACGTAGGGCAGGTCGGCCGCGGCGGCGGCGCCAAAGGCTTGCCGCTGCTCGAAACAGTGAGAGCACCAGAAGGCGCCGTACAATTTCGCGCCCGCCAGGCGCAGCTTTTTGGCCAACGCGACGGCGCGAGGAGACGACAGTCGTGTCACCTCGGGATCGTCAAAAGGGAGGGTGGTGGAGCCGGCGGCCGACGCGGGCGGCGCGTCGACGGCGGCCCAGGAGAGGGTCAGCGCCAGGACAGTGGCCATCGCGGCCGCGCCGCCCGGCAGCGCCACTGCCCTCAGTTCCGCAGGCCGCATCGGGCCAAACACGGCGCCCGCGATGGCGGTTGACAGCGTGGCCGACGCGAGGCACCACGCGCACGGCGCGTCGGCGAAGCGGGACGCCAGCAGGGCGGTCAGCGCGGCGGCCGCCGCGCCCAGGCTGGCAGCGCCGGCGGCGAGGGCGGTGGAGGCGGGGGAGGGAGTGGTCGAGGGAGGGGAGGTCGCTTGCACGAGGGCGAGCGCCGCGACGGCCGCGTACGTCGCGAAACCTGGGGAGAAGGGGGCGGGGGGTGAGCCATGCCCCTCGACAACGATTCATGCCCCACCGCACCCCTCCACACGCTCACCGAGCAGGGGCAGGGGCACGCCGGCGACGGCCGCGTACGGCGAGTCGAGGACCGAGCCACACCCGCCCCCGAGCCCGCACGCGACCGCGGCGTCGGCCGCTTTGGCCCAGGTCAGGTAGGCCGTCTCCAGGGCGCCGGCGGAGGCGAGGGCGGCGACGAGGGCGTGGCGGCGGGGGGTGGTGGGCGGCTGGACGAGGGGGGAGCGGGGTCGGCGCACGCCATGGGCCGCACGCGCCGCATCCCCCCCCACCACCACCCTCCCTACGCGCACTCTGTCGTCGCCGGCCGCCGCGTTGCGGGCCAGGCCGCGCCCGGGCGCCGGGCGCGCCCGCGGGCGCGCGCGCTGCCGGCCGGGCGCGCCGGCGCGGCAGGCGAGCCGCATCAGGAGCAGGGGCGCGGGAGGGAGGAGGAGGCGGGAGCGAGGGCGCGAGAGAGTGGGCGTTCACACGCGCTGTCCGCCTTCACACCGCCTCGACAAGCCCGAACCGCCCCAGCACCCCGCGCACGCTGTCGCCCGCCTCTCCCTCGCGCAGGATCGCGTAAGCGCCACCGTCGCGCCTGACGGCGGTCAAATCAACCACGGTCGACCCCGCGCGCCCCCCGGGAATCGCCCCCCCGTCGACGACGACCGCCGCCGCCCCGGCCACCGCCCCCGCCTCGCCCACGGTCAGCGCGGGCGCCTGCCCCGACGCGTTGGCCGACGTGAGCGCGATGGGGGAGCCGTGGGCGCGGGCCAGGGCGAGGATGAAGGGGGAGTTGGGGACGCGGATGGCGACGGCGGCGACGCCGGGGTTGAGCGAGCGGCTCACGGGCGCGTCCTCCCGCCGCGTGAGCACGACCGTGACCGGCCCCGGCAGCAGCGCGTCCAGCAGGCCGGGCGGCAGGGACGACGCGTCGCCGACGGACGCGACGGACGGAACGTCAGCGACGGCGACCGCGAGCGGCGCGCCGCCGTCGCGCCCTTTCGCCTCGTACACCGCCCGGAGCGCGCTCGGCGAGCACGCGTCGGCCGCCACGCCGTACAGGGTGTCGGTGGGGACGATGACCAGGGCGCCGCCGCGCAGGGCGAGGGCAGCGGCGGCGACGCCGGCGTCGTCGGCGCGGGTGAGGGTGGCGGCGGGCGCAAACCGCGGCGGCGGCCGGCCGCGCGCGCCGCGCCCGGGCGGCGGCGGCGGCCCATGCGCACGCTGCGGCCTCGCCACCCACTCGAGGTCCGCGACGACGGCGAGGTGGTCTGACGGGTAGATGGCGTTGGGCAAAAAGTCGGCCGCCCCAAAATCCGCGCGCGGCGGCACGACGCCCACCGCCCGCAACGCCCGCGGGTCGGCCCACACGTAGTCGAGCAGGCCCGAGTAGGAGCGGACGTAGTTTGTGTAGGGGGTGGCGAGGGCGTCGGCGGGGGAGAGGGTGAACGGAATGGTCAGGTCGGGGGGGGCGAGGCCGTCGCCCGCGGCGCGCGTCGGCGCGGGGAGCGGCCCGCCCTCGCTCGGCGCCGCGCCGTCGTCGTCGTACCGGAAGCCGGCGCCCAGGCCCCAGTCCCAGAAGCCGCGCGCGAGGGCGCCCTCGCGTAGGAGCTCGACCGTGCCCGGAATGCCGTCGTTGAGGTCGGAGTTTAGATCGCCGCAAAAGAGCGGCGTCGCGGGCTCTTTTATCTCCCCGGCAGCCAGCGCGCGCGCCCCAACGTCCGCCGCTTCGGCCAGCATCGCGGCGACGTGCAGGGTGCGGATGTGGGGCGCGGCGGGGTGGAAGAAGAGGTGCGTGTTGGTCGCGAGGATCGGGCCGTCGTCGCCGCCGCCCCCGCCCTCCACCGGGGCCAGCAGCGCCACCTGCGCAATGGTCGACACCTTGGCCAGGGCGTCGCGCAGGGCGGGCGACGAGGCGAGCGCGGGGAGGAGGGCCGCGTGCCGCGCGGCGAGCGCGAGATGGTCACTGCCGCATCCCTCTCCCTCCTCCGCCGCCCACAGCGCTCCAAACAGGTCCTTGAGCACGACGGTGCGCCAGGCGACGAGCTTGAACCGGTCGGCTCGCCAGAAGAGGGCGGCGCCTTCCCGGACGGTCGACGCTTTGGCCGTCATGCGCCCGTCGTACCCCGCCGCCGCCAGCACCGGCTCCAGCACGCCTTCAAACGCTTTCTCGTCCACTTCTTGCAGAAACAGGATGTCGCCCGCATAGGCCAGGAGTTCTTGCGCGGCCAGGGAGCGCCTGTAGGCGGGGTCGAGGTGGTGGGGGGGGCAGTGGTTGAAGAGGTGGGCTTTTGCATAGTCGGACGCGGCGTACTGGTCCGCGAGCAAATTGTACGTGACGACGCGGAGCCGGGGCGGCGTCGTCCATGTCGGCACCGCGTCGGCGCGCTCGTCGGCCGCGCGCGCGGCCGGCCCCGGCTCGACCGCGCCGGCGACGGCCGCGGCCGCCGGCTCGCCGCGCGCCCCGCCGGGCGCGCCCGGCGTGACGATGACGCGCAGCTCGTGGCCGACGTCGGCGGGGGCGGGCGCGTAGGAGGCGGAGCGGCCGCCAGCGGGCACAGGCGCCCACCCTTGATCGTCGCCCGCGGTGCCGGCCGGCCGCCGCTGCCACTCAAACTCGCACTCGCCCCTCTCCGCAAACTGGAGGTCGAGCGCGGGGGCCAGGGGGCAGCCGACGATGGGCGCGCCGGACACCGCCACGCGCGTGATCGTCGGCGGGTTGACCACCACCTCGTACTCCTCCCCCGCCACCCTCAACACCGACCCCGCGGGCCATGCATCGCCGTTCAGGGTGGCGTCAGGCAGGGGCGCGGCGTCGGGGCCGAGCAGGCGCGGCGGGTCGGTGGGAAGTGGCGGCGCGACTGCCGCCGCCGCGCCGCGTCCTTTGCGCTTGCCGCCGTCGGCTTTGGGAGCGGCCGACCGCGCCATGCGGTCCAAGCATTTGGCCAGGGGCTCGGACTTGGGGCTAGGGAGCGAGGGGAGGGGTCAGCGGCGCACCTCGCTTCTCACCCCTCTCCCCTCCCTCCCTCCTCCCACCGCCCCACCCCTCACCGCTGCATGTAGCGCATGCGCCCCGCCAACGACAGGGAGATGGACAGGGTGTCCTCCGCGTCCAGGGAGCGGACGACGGCGCGGCGCTGACAAGAGGAGGGGGTGGGCGGGGGCGGGGGTCGCCGCGCCGCCCCGGCGCTCGACACACGACTTTTTTCGAATGTCGCCACGCCATCGCGGAGGACGCGCTCACCATCGACGCCCGAGCGCGCTGCCGGCGGGCCTCGGACGGCCAACCGCGCGCCCATCCCCTCTCCTCGACTCACCGGCACCTCGTCCGCGGATGCCATGGCCCGGCTCGGGCGACGCGCCTGCAGGCGGGACCCGAGGCGGGCCAGGAGCGCGCGCCGCACCGCCGCGCCGGCCATGCGCGGGTCAAGGGCCCGGTGGGGGGGCTTGCCGGGCGCTCTGGCGCACGGCGCGCCGCGGAGTGGCGTCGGCGGCCGCTGGGCGGCTCAAAACGGTGTGCGCGCCAACGTCGGCCAGCCACCCGTTCACAACCGCGCGACCGCCGGCCCCCGCTGTCCCTCGCCGTACGCGGCGCGCCCCCTCCCCGACCCGCTCGGGGCGGCGCGGGGGCTAGGGAGGCGCCTGGGCGCGCGCGAGAGGTCAATCCGCGGCCCTCCCTCTCCAAACCATGGCCTCCATGGACACCGGCGACTACGGGCGCGGCCGCGGGGGCCGCGGTGGCCGCGGCGTCTACCGCGGCCGCGGCGGCGGCGGCCGCGGCGGCGCGCAGGGCGGCGGCGGGCAGGGCACCTTTCTGGGGCAGCAGCCCGCCCCGACATACGGCCGGGGCGGCGGCCAGGTGCCGCGCGGGCGGGGCGGGTCGGCGTGGGGCGCGCGAGGTGGGCAAAAGGAGGGGGGGAGGCGGCGATCCGCCCGAGGCGGCCGCGCGTGCCGACGCTCCCCTCGCTCTTCTTTAGGCGCCCCCCGCGGCGGCTACCGCGGCCGCGGCGGCCGCGGCGGCGCCCCCGCTGGCCGCTTCGACGGCCAGCCCGCTGACCTGGACTTTGTGCGGGCGCTGCGAGGCCACTCGCGGCCGGTGGTCGCCACCGCGCTCGACCCCTCGTCCGCCACCCTCTACACCGGCTCCCAGGACGGCACCGTGCGCGCGTGGTCCGTCGACACCGGCGCGCCCGGCCCCGTGGTCGAGGTGGGCGGGGAGGTCGACTCCCTGCTCGTCGAGGGCGGGTGGCTGTTCGTCGGCCTGCACACGCCCGCGCCGAGCAAGGCCGGCATCATCAAAGCCTTCAACCTGGCCACCGGCGCCTCCGCCACGCTCGAAGGCCACTCGGGCCAAGTGCTCTGCCTCGCCGCCGCGGGCGGCACGCTCTTCTCGGGCGGGCAGGACGCGACGATCCGCGCGTGGGCGTGGGACGCCGCGGCGGCGACCTTTCGCCTCGCGGGCGCGCTGGCCGGCCACGCCGCCCCCGTGCAGGCCCTGGCGCCGGCGGGCGCCTTCCTCGTGTCGGGCGACTGGGGCGGGGACGTCAAGGTGGGGGGGCGGGGAGGGTTTGGGAGGGTTGTTTGTATGGGGGTGGGTTGGAAAGCATATCCCCCACTGCCTTTCTCCCTCCCCCTAATCCGCCTCCGACCCCCTCCCCTTCCCCCCCTGCAGGTCTGGAATCTCGCCACCGCCACGTGCGTGCAGACGCTCCCGGCCGCGCACGCGTCTGTCGTCATGGGGTGCCTGACGTGGGAAGGGCACGTGGTCACCGCCGGCCTCGACGGCGACGTCCGCGTCTGGGCGCCGGCCGCCGCGGCAGCCGCCGCGGCGGGCGCCTTGCTCGACCCCACCCCTTCCTACTCGCACCCGCCCGGCGGCGCCGCCGCGGCCGGCTTCGGCGGCGTCCTCGCGCTCGCCGGCGCGGCCGACGCGCGCGGCGGCGCCGTCCTCCTGGCGTCCCACGCGGACGACGGCTGCGTGCGGTTGTGGGAGCTGCCCTCGTTTGCGGAGCGCGGCGTGCTGGGCGGCGTGACCGACGCGCGCGCGCTCGCCGCCGCGCCGGGCGGCGTCGTCGCGGTGGGGGACAAGCGGGCCGCGGTCAAGCTGTGGCGGTGGACGACGGCAGCCGTGGCAGGGCCCTGACGGGAGGGATGGTGGGAGAGCGGTGCAGCACTAAGTGACTCGGTTCGCGGCGGGTGGGGTCGGCGCCGGCCGCGGCTCTTCCCCACTCACCCCTCTCCCACCGCCATGGCCGCCCTCCGCCTGCCCACCCGCCTGCCGTCCCTGGGCGCGCGCCGCGCGGCGCCCGGCGTCGCGCCGGCCGCCCGCCGCGCGGCTCCGCGGTCGCGGACCATTCGGTCCCCCCCACCCCCGTCCGCGCCCGCGCGGTCCCCGGGCGTCGTCGCGCGCTCGACCGCGCCCGTCATCGCCGTGGCGGCGGTGCCGCCGGCGCCGTTCAAGTGGTGCGATCGTGCGAGGAGACCGATGGGAGGGGTCGGCCCGATTGCGGGGTGGCGGGCGGTGCGGGCGGCCGGCGGCCGCTTTTCTGGGGCCAGCGTCGTGCGCCGTGCGCATGTGGGGCGGTGGGGGACGGCGGCGCGCCGGCAGCGCGCCGTCGCCGCACGGCCGGCGCGCGCGCCCGCCGCCAACCGCCGCCCGGCCCTCCTCGACCGCCCACCACCCCACCCCGCCCCCGTCAACCCTCTTCAGGGGCGCCGACATGAAGAACTTGGGCATCTGCGTCGCCGTCTCCGTGATCACCTGGTTTGCGCCGTCCCCCGCGGGCGTCACCGCGCAGGCGTGGCACCTGCTCGCCATCTTCCTGGGCACCATTGTGGGCATCATCACCAAGCCCATGCCCCTGGGCGCGGTGGCCATGCTGGGGCTGGGCGCGTCGATGGTGACGGGCGTGCTCCCGTTCGCCGCCGCGTTCTCCGCCTTCTCCTCCGAAATCCCGTGGCTCATCGCCATCGCGTTCTGGCTCTCCGGCGGCTTCATCAAGTCCGGCCTCGGCTCCCGCATCGCGTACGGCATCGTGTCGCTGTTTGGGTCGACGACCCTGGGGTTGACCTACTCGCTCGTGTTTGCGGAAGCCCTGCTCGCGCCCGCCATCCCCTCGGTCGCCGCGCGCGCGGGCGGCATCTTCTTCCCGCTCGCCAAAGCGCTGTGCCTGGCGTGCGGGTCCGACCCGAAGAACGGGACGGAAGCGCGCATGGGCGCGTACGTGATGAAGACCCTGTTCCAGACCTCGTGCGTGTCCTCGGCCATGTTCATCACGGCCATGGCGGCCAACCCGCTCGCCGTCAACCTGGCGGCGGACGCGCTTGGCACCACCATTTCGTGGGGCACGTGGGCGCTCGCCGGCCTCGTGCCCGGCCTGGTCTGCCTCGTGTCCGTCCCCGCCATTCTCTACGTCATCTACCCGCCCCAGGTCAAGGACACGCCCGACGCGCCGGCCAAGGCGCGGGAAGAGTTGAAGAAACTCGGCCCGCTCTCGACCGACGAAAAGATCACGGCCGGCGCGCTCGCCACGACCGTCGCCCTGTGGATCTTTGGCGCGGGCATCGGCATCAACGCGGTGGCGGCGGCGCTGGTGGGGCTGGCCATCCTGCTGATCACCAACGTGGTCACCTGGAAAGAGTGCCTGTCCGACAACCAGGCGTGGGACACGCTCACCTGGTTTGCCGCGCTCATTGGCATGGTGGGGGAAGGGGGGGGGGGGGGGAGGGTCGGTGGTGGCATGCGGCTTAGAATGAATGGTTTCGGGCCGGCACGCCGACCCCACACCCCTCCACCCCCACGCCTCCCCCCTCCCCTCAGGCCTCCTACCTCAACAAGTACGGCTTCATCAAGTGGTTCTCCGACCAGGTCGTGGGCGTTGTCTCCGGGTTCGGCCTCTCGTGGCAGGTGCGACGAGGGGGGAGCGCGCCGCGGACGCGCGCGTGCACCCGCCCTGTGCCCAACCTCGCACCCCCCCCCCCCCCCCCAGGCCGCCTTTGGCGTCATCACCCTGCTCTACTTCTACTCGCACTACCTCTTCGCGTCCGGCGCGGCCCACATCGGCGCGATGTACACCGCGTTCCTGTCCGTCGCCACCGCGTGCGGCACGCCCGGCATGCTCGCTGCGGTCGCGCTCGGCCAACTGTCTAACCTCATGGGCTGCCTCACGACGTACGGCATCGGGTCGGCGCCGCCCTACTTTGGCGCGGGCTACGTGCCGCAAGCCAAGTGGTACCAACTGGGGCTCCTCCTCTCGGTCTTCTACCTCGCCGTGTGGCTGGGGGTGGGGGGGGCGTGGTGGAAGGTAATCGGCCTCTACTGAGGAGGGAGAGGGGGGCGGAGGGTTGGGGAGGGTGGTGGTGGTCGCGGCGCGGGTCGCCGCGGGTGGTGGGGCTTGGGTGGGGGCCCGTGGGCCTGCGCGCGCGAGCGCGTGTGACGGCCGCGGCGTGCGTGGCGTGCGTGGCGTGCGCCCGCGGTAGCAGCGCCACCACCACCACCACCACCACC
>Ga0315289_10000889_pt1 | contig 46143 bp, 40 predicted proteins | sample YL17G11_40_MG_FD_203452 | JGI IMG/M metagenome (GOLD analysis project Ga0315289, IMG submission 203452) | Sediment microbial communities from Yellowstone Lake, YNP, Wyoming, USA - YL17G11_40 | ecosystem: Environmental > Aquatic > Freshwater > Lake > Sediment | place: USA: Wyoming | collected... | reverse complement strand
CTATAATCTCTGATGTCTGCAGGCCTGGCAATCAATTCATAATAAGTGCTTTCATCTTGAATCCAGGCAAGGTATGCTTCTTTGTACGATCTTTCTGCCGGACTAAATAAAAATCCTGTGCTGACTTCAATTTGCTGATTTAATATTTTTTCTTTTCGCCACTCCCAGATATAAACTAAACTGGCTTTTTCGATCTGCTGTTGGGCCTCTTCTGGAGTGGTGTAAGTTTTAATTTTAACCGCAACATTTCCTGTTACTCTTTGGATATCTTTATTTTTATTATCTTTGGGCTGGTAAGAAACTGAAGCTTCCTCTTTATTTATATTTATTGTCCCCATTTCATACCCTGGCGCTTGCCATTTAGAAATTTCTTGAATCTTCCTTTTTTCTTTTATGAAATTCTCCAGCCAAAAATGCCATACCAACCCTAAAATCACTGCCAGAATAATAATCAGTATGATTTTGAATATAAGCTTTTTCATAAAAATTAATCAGATTAATTAGTTAATTAGAAATTCTAATTAATAGTTGGCTGTACATATATAAATTACCGTAGTTTGATACGAGCCAGCTGGCTGAGCAGCTGAGGTGGAAACTTTATAGGTAATGATATTTTCTTGGTCCTTGCAAGGACAATCTGAACGGTCAACCACTGGTTCGCCGGAACCGCTGTCAAGAAAAGCCGCCCAGCACTTAGTGTCTGAGCCACAAGTTCCCGCTTCAACAAACCTGTCAGTATTAGGATCGCCACTTAAATCACCATCGTTAGTATTATAACCAAAGCCGCATTGAGAATTAGTTGGACAATTACCATCCCAATTGGCAGGTGAAGTATTAGTCCCGGGGCCGTTGTTATTTTCAATATAGAAGTCTAAATTCTCAAGTTTTAATTCGCCCGGATGACCTGTTCCAGTATGCTGAGCCCAGGCAGTAATTAGATAGCCGCTTCTCGCGCTCGTAGTAGTCTTTAAAGTATTTATTTCGGTATCGGTGAAATTATTAAAAGGACTAAGCTCTGCAAAGGCTATTGAGCTTGAATCTATGCCAAAACTTAACATTGGCAACATACCAAGATACCAGGTGCCGTTAGTCGGCGGATCGTTTAATGGGGGCACTGCACCATTATTATTTAGATCAATATCATCTCTCTGCCAGTTCTCATTAATAACATCGTCTTCATCGCTATCTGAACAATTATCATTACCATCGCTATAGCGACAAGAAATAATATAGTTATTTCCCTGGTCAACATAATAATCATAGTCTCCGTATACGGGCTGTTCTGCAACTTGAATATTATATTTGTAAAAAGTGTAGCCACTGTCATTTCTAGCATATTCTCTGATTCTTATTGTGCCATTATTTCCCGGTTGAGGAATTAAACCATTGGAATCTGTTCCGGTGCTTTGGGATGTAGATGGCGCACCCCATCCTCCGCCAGCGCCGCCAGACCACTTCCAAACAGTTGAAGTTGGTGTAATTTCAGAAATAGCAACATCGGTATTTCCAGTGTCAATATTAGTAGCAGGAGTAGTTGCGTCAACGATATGAGCTCCTAAATACCAGTCAACATAAAGATTTGTGCCGGCATCTGGCGTATCTTCGTTATTCAAAGTAGTATTTATAATGGTTAAATTCCCACTTGCAAGATTAAGATAATTAATTGTCGCCTCCTGAACTGTTATCGTGCCGGAATTGCTTAAATCCCAAAGGGCTGAAGCTGCAGCAGTAATCTGGGAATCGTCACTGGAAGCCAAACCCCCTCCTTTTAATTCTAAAGTCTCGCCAGAACCCACTGTAATTTTATCTCCTGATTGCTGAACTGCTAATATCTTCTGGGTGTTTGTATCATTAGACTTTGGCCAGACCACAAAGGTATAGGTGTCGCCTAGAACATAATTTGTTGCACCGTCCTGGATGGTAAAGCGTACTCCTGTTGATGCTTCAGTATAGGTTCCAGGTAAAGTATAGGTTGCGGGATTTGCTGCTCCGCCAGAGCGAGTAATGGTAAAAGTCGGGGTATCGCCGTTGGCTGTGGTTACTTCTGCCCTATACCATTCTGCAGTTGAGAGAGCAGAGGTTAAGGTAATCTGGATGTCAGTATCTTCTGTTCCGGTCCCGGAATATCCGTGCTGGGTGGCTGAATCCGTATAGAGATTATTTGAATAATTAAATTGCTGGAGGCCTTCATCATTGGAGACTGTTTCTGCAATATCATCTGGTATTGTGTATTCTCCCCAGATTTTGGTTTGGCCGGCGGTGGAGTCGTGTTTTTCAGAAATAATGTAGGCGCCTGCGTAGGTCACGCCTGTTGCTTCGCTTGTAGAAACAAGATCAACATTAAAAAGCTTGAGGTTAGAAGCAGAGTCTGAATCATCAAAAACAATATCAGCCGTTGAGTTTGCGCCGGAGACTCCGTAATCATCACTGATGACGACATTGCCGGTACTCTGTTCACTTATTAATCCTTCGGTATTGCTGTAGCTGGCATTTGAAAATAGAGTGTTGTTGTAGCTTACACTAATAGTAATGCCGCGGGCATTACTGTAGCTTGTATTGAAAGAAAGAGTGTTGTTGGAGCTTGAATTAAGATAAATGCCGTAGTCATTACTATAACTTGTATTGGAAGAAAGATTGTTGTTGGAGCCTGAAAAAAGATAAATGCCGTAGGCACTACTATAGCTTGTATTAGAAGAAAGATTGTTGTTGGAGCCTGAAAGATTAATGCCGAAAGAGTAATTGCTGTAAAATGTATTGGAAGAAAAAGTGTTGTTGGATCCTGAAAAAAGATAAATGCCGGAGGAATTACTGTAAATAGCATTGTCTGTAAATCCAGCAGAATAGGTAGAATTGTTATTGAGAGAGCTTTCAATATAGACTCCCATATACCCATCATGAATCCTAGATTTATCAATTTTTACTCCTTCTGATGAACTAGCGCCATCAACAGAATAGAAAGAAACTCCGTATTTATTGGCAGTGCCCGCTCCCATATCGCAAATATCTGCATATTGAATTAAGGTTTCAGAGCCTGATTTAGCATAGATATACCCGTTATTTGTTGCGTTGCAGGATGTTCCGGCTGAAGCGGTGACTGTTGCATAATCTAATATTTCAAAGGTATCAGATGTTTTTACGCCGTCTGATATATCAACAGTGTCTCCAGTACCAAGATTAGCAAAGGCATTGGGTTCAGCAATAATCACGACAGAGTCTGTGCTTCCACCGCCATCAGTGGAATCAACAATTTTGTAATACTCATCATCAGTAAGATTGTGGAGGTATCTTCCAATGCCCTCGTTATCGGCGCTGATAGTGGAAGCATTGAGACCAGAAACCGTACGGGTAGGGTCACTGCCAGAAATAGTAAGACCGCCTGCGGTATCAACACTGGAGTAATCGGCTCTGGTAATAGAATCATGGGTGTTTATTAAACAGTCTGAATCATCAACATTAGTGCCAGTGATATCGTAGATTTTCCCAAAAGCTAAACCGGAAGTCATTCTGACTACTTTGTTGTTTTGGGAGCTTGAAAAAACATTGACCCCATCGCAAATCTTGGTTTCCCTGAGGGCCGCAGTGTCAGTTGCGGTATCGGTTCCGGAAAAATCAAGGGTTCCCTGAATTTCAAGATAACCTGTTGATTCTACTTCAATACCAGATTGAACAGATGATTGAGAATTAAGCCTTATGGTAACGTTTTTATTAATGGTGGCTATACCAGAATTTGAAAAAATACAGTTTGAACAATTATCTGGTGAAGAGTTATGGTTAATATCAATTATGATAGATTGACCTTCAGAAAGACCAGTAGGATAAGTCTGAAAAGTGGCTCCTGAAGCAACGGTAAATTTCCCACCAGCAACTTCTAAATTATCGCCATCTCCATTTCCTAAAGTAACAGTGCCTGCTGTAACCTGGAAGGTATCTGTGGCATTATCTGTTAATGAATCAACTTTCATTGCATCCTGGATTGTCCAGGAACCTCCAGAACCATTGAAGTTAACCTTGTAGAAAGCTGAAGAACCATTGAGAGTTCCAGATAGTGTTTCAGATGAAGTGGAATCGAAAGTTACGGTAGAAGATGGTGCGGTGAATGTTCCGTTATTTACCCAAGAGCCTGAAACAAGAATGGATTCTGTTCCTGAAGCAGTATAGGTCCCAACTATTTTAATATCATCAATGCCAGTACCTGCGCCATTGTCTAAGTTGCCTCCGGGAGCAAAGGTATCACCTGTCCAGATATATAGTTCGTTTCCGTCATTTACAGTTAAAGTATCTGGCGAACCATTTGTTGCAGTAAACTGAATATCTGCGTCATTTCCGCTATCGTAGTTGTTCATATCATCTATTGTAAGAGATCCTCCATTATCGTGTCTGACAATAACGTGGTTCTGATAGAGGTCTAATCCGGATAAGTCATTACCGTCGGATTCGGTAACAACGACAGCATCTGGCGTTTCATTATCAAGAAAGACGGTGAGGGTGTCGGTAGCAACGAAAAGGCCATAGATAGAATAAGCGCCAGTATCTAAAGTACAGGTTCCAGTGTAGTCCCCCGCTCCATTAACTTCCATTTTGACAGTAAGGTTATCTCCAGAACAGGCATAAGGACCTGAACCTTCTCCTGTATAGATTATTCCTGACACCTGGGTGCATCCCCAGGTAAAGGCAGCTCCTCCTGTTTCTACGTCATGATCAGGATCAGCATCGGTTATGTATGCGTCTTTCCATTTGGCGCAGGCAAGGGCCCAGATAATATTTGAGCCAGCAGTTGTGTTCTTGATTGAGTTGGTGACATTATCGTTGTTTCCAGGATCAAAGACCATATCAGAAAAGGTATCGGTTGAGGTGAAATCCCGGACTTGAATATAAGTTCCCCCGCTTTGACCTGAATCAAATGAGCCTCCGTTAAGTTCTGTGACTGTGGCAGCGCCTTCTATGAAAAGACCGTTGGTGTCAAGGGAAGTAAAGTCATAGTATTGGGCATCTATTGTTCCGGCGTTAACTGTGAAGCTGTAATAATTGGTGTCTACGCTTGAAGAGGTAATCTGGGTTCTGTTTGCAGAGTTGGACTGGCCTTTGAGCTCTACCTTTTCTCCGGAACCTGCGGTGAAGGTATCATCTGCTTGCTGGAAAGTGAGGGTTTTCTGGGTATTGGTATCGTTTGATTTTGGCCAGACAACAAAGGTATAGGTATCTCCTACGACATAATTGCTTGCTCCGTCCTGGATGGTAAACTGAACACCCGTTGCTGCTTCAGTATAGGTGCAGCTGGCAGGAGGACCGCCCGAGAGCGTACATGTTGAAGGAGATGCTGTTCCTCCTGAACGGGTAATGGTAAAGGTCGGGGTATCGCCGTTAGCTGTGGTTACTTCTGCCCTATACCATTCTGCAGTTGATAAAGCAGAGGTTAAGGTAATCTGGATATCTGTATCTTCTGTTCCTGTTCCGGAATATCCGTGCTGGGTGGCTGAATCTGTGTAGAGATTATCTGCATAATTAAATTGCTGAAGTCCTTCGTCATTGGAAACCGTCTCGGTTATATTATCAGGCACTGTGTATTCTCCCCAGATTTTAGTAGAGCCTGCGGTTGAGTCGTGCTTTTCTGAAATAATGTAAGATCCGGCATAGGTTACTCCTGTGACTTCTGTTGAGGAGGTAAGGTCTACATCAAAAAGCCGAAGTGTAGAAGGATCTGTTGTATCATCGAGCATAATGTCTGCTGTGGTATTCTTTCCTGAAACGCCATAATCGTCATTGATGACAACTATGCCGGTATCCTCAACTACCCGAAAACCATATCCATTACTATAACTGGCATTTGAAAGCCAAATGTTGTCATTAGAATGATCTCCCCCGTTCGATAATCCATAGCCAGGATGACCGAAAGCTGTGTTTGCAAAAAAGATATTGTTTTTGGCGCCGTAAGTACCGATGCCCGCGTAGCTAGTATTACCATTATTATAAGTAGTGTTTGAATATAAAATATTATTATAACTGTAGCCAACATAGAAACCGTTAGTATTATTATAAGCAATATTTGAAGAAAACATGTTATTGTCGTTTGAAGACGTACTGAGATAAAAACCATTCGCAGAATTACTGTAAGAGATATTGGAGGAAATAGCATTGTTGTCCGAAGACACAAGAGTTAAACCATCATGATTGCTATATAGCGCATTATCAGTAATTCCTGCAGAATAAGTGGTGTTGTTATTTGTGGAACTATCAAGATAAATGCCGTTATATCCATCGTGAATTCTTGATTTGTCAATTTTAGCTCCTTCGTTAGAATTAGCACCATTCACAGAATAGAAAGAGACGCCGTATTTGTTTGCCGTGTCAGCTCCGAGCTCTGAAATATCAGCATATTGAATTAAGGTTTCAGAACCGGCTTTGGCCCAGATATATCCGTGATTTGTTGATTGAGCGGTAATAGTAGCATAATCTAATATTTCAAAGGTGTCAGATGTCTTTACGCCGTCTGATATATCAACAGTGTCTCCAGCACCAAGATTAGCAAAGGCATTAGGTTCGGCAATAATCACGACATAGTCTACTGACCCTCCGCCACCATCAGTTGAATCAACAATCTTATAATATTCATCATCAGTAAGATTGTGGAGGTATCTTCCGATGCCTTCATTATCGGCGCTGATAGTTGAGGCATTAAGACCGGAAACCGTGCGAGTTGGGTCTGTGCCTGATATGGCAAGCCCTCCGGCTGTATCAACGCTGGAGTTATCGACTCTGGTAATAGAATCATGGGTGTTTATTAAACAGTCTGAATCATCAAACGTAGTGTCGGTAATAGTGTAGATCTTGTTGATGGCAAGGCCTGATGTCATTCTGACTACTTTGTCATTATGTTGATCTACAGTGAAAATATGCACCCCATCACAGATCTTGGTTTCGCGTAATGCGGCGGTATCGGCAGCAGTAATGGTTCCCGAAATATCGAGAGAACCTTTTATTTCAAGATAACCTGTTGATTCAACTTCAATTCCGTCTTCCACGGATGCTCCAGAGTTAAGATTAATAGTTGCGTTTTTCCCAATATCTAAAGTGCCTGAAACCGATATTGTCCCTCCTGCTGTCCAGGTCATAGTAAGACCTTGGGCTAAATCCTGTTTTGATTGCAGAGTTCCTCCCGAAGATATGGTCGTTGTCACGTTGTTGTTCGTGGTGAGAATGTCTCCGGACCCATATCCCCAGGTGACTATGCCGTTAGTAATGTTGAAAGTTTTGGTTATTGTCAAAGAATCGGTAAAAGTCCAGCCGCCGCCAGAACCGTTAAAAGTTAAAGTATACCAATTACTGCTTCCTGTTTGAATATATTTTAAGGTTGATGTGGCGTCAAAGGTAATAGTTCCAGAATTAGCAGTAAAAGTGCCAGAATTTGTCCAAGAGCCTGCAACAGTAAAGGGAGCAGTAGAGGAAGCTTGAAAAGTGGTGCCAGCGCCAATAGAAACACTTCCGTTCACATCTAAAATACGGTCATTGGTTTCATTATCAACAGCCAGAGAGGTGCCAGAATTAGTAAGGGTTAAATTATATTCCACGATTATCTGGCCTGTTCCAGTCGCATTAAAAGTAACAGTGCGAGCTCCGGAAGTTCCTGTGAACGTCAAATTATAGAATTTCCAGTGTGTGGCAACAACAACATTAGTTCCGAAGGCTTTGTTTGCGCTAACTGATTGGGTAAAGGTCTGAGGATCTGATTTTGTCATATCAATAGTTCCGCAGGTTGTTTGGCATTGGACATTGCCATTGACAATAACAGCGGCAACCCCGCTTGAGGTATCAAAAGTGCCATTTTTCATAACAAGGTCTCCAGTAATCACCATTGAACTGTTTATAGGCGACCAGCCTCCGCCTGAACCATCAAATGTGACATTATAAAATTTGTAATTTAGGGTGCCATTATAAAAGGAATCTATAGTTTTACCGGTAGTAGTGGCGTCGAAAGTAACAGTTCCCGCGCGGGCATAAAATACTTCAGTTGAGCCCGGAGTTAGCAAAGAGCCGCCGATGTTAATTGCGTTATTCTCAGAATCTTTAACGTCTAAAACGGAGAAATTATTAGTCAAATCATTATTAACGTCTAGGGCATATTCCAACAAAATCGTGCAGGCATTACCTCCCGTGGCTAGTGTAAGATTGTAAAAACTTGCGGTTGCGGCGCCTGTTGAGTCAATTGTTTCTTGTCCCAAAGCTGCCGGACAATCCATAGTGACAGTAGAACTAGCGGCATTAAACACGCCGTCATTATCCCAGGAACCAGAAACAAGAATAGATTCTGATCCTGAAGCAGTATAAGTTCCGACGATCTGGATGTCATCAATTCCTACGCCTGCGCCATTGTCTAAGTTGCCTCCGGGCGCAAAAGTATCGCCTGTCCAAACATAAAGTTCGTTTCCGTCATTTACAGTCAAGGTATCCGGCGAACCATTTGTTGCAGTAAACTGAATATCTGGGTCATTGTCACTGTCATAATAATCCATATTATCTATGGTAAGAGATCCTGTTTCCGCCCTCGTAATGATATGATTTTGATAGAGATTAAACCCTGACAAATTATTGCCGTCAGCTTTTGTAACCGCGGTGGCATCTGGCGTTTCGCCATCAAGAAAAACAGTAAGAATGTCGCCAGAGCTCGTGCCTCCGGAAATCGTGACCGAATAGGCACCGGTAGCTAAGGCGCAGAGTCCTGTATAGTCTCCTGCTCCATTTACTTTCACTCTCACTGTCAAAGGATCAGCTAAGCAATTATAGGCACTCGACTCATTTGCCTGATAGATGTTACCGGAAACTGTAGTGGGAACAGCATATTCAATATGAAGCGTGGCGGCTTGAGCAGAATTTGTTCCATAGTCGACGGCTTCGTTGTAATTACCATTCGTACCACCGTCATTCTTTACTTGAACCATGACTGCGTCATTTGAGATGGTGTATGAATCCACAAGCTCTTGGAATATCGCGGTTAGCGGGGGTGACTGGTTCCAGCCAGCCGAAAATGCACCATCCCAATCTACGGCCTGTGCCGTTAAAGGATCGTTGTCAAACTCGGTTGCAGTGGTAGGAGCAGCAGCATTATCCTCATCCACGCCATAAACTTTCATTAAAGCCGACCCACCAGAAGCACTCTTGTAAAACTTTATGTAGGCTACATTTATTGTTCCGGCAATAGTAATGCCTGTCCAACGGGCAAAAGTGTGGTAGGTAAAAGTAGAGTAAACGCCAATCCGCATAAGACTAGTGCTTAAGACTAGTCCTCTGCTTCCGTCATCCAATGTATTACCAACCGGGGCCTCCACTGTTGCATCCACCATTAAGGGATAGACTGCATTCTCAATAAAGGATAACGGCACACGATGGCTCACCAGAAACTTGTTCCCCTGTTTCTGAAAACGGAAAATGCCCTGCTGTTCCTTGTTTCCGGCATCCCAAGAAAGAGGCGGGTCAAAATACCAAAGAGTATTCCCCTCTTTATCCCTGAATTCAACCGAACCTTGGACGTCTTTAGTCTCGCCTTGCCATTCTTTACCGTCAATAAATATAGAAACCCCGGCTGAAAGTTTAAACTCAATATTTAATTCTAAAACTGGATTTCCCCCTTCTTTAATCTTCTGGTCAATAAGGGGGAGATTGTTTCTATCCTGGATGGTTAGAAACTTAGGCAGGCGTGATGGCTGGATAATCCATGAGAAATTAAGTCCTTCCCCATAGGCATTAAACCAGGTAATGGTGTTTGCATTTATAACGCCATCTATAGGTTCTGGAGCAGCGACTATTTGGGTTTGGTTTAAATCATTGGAATATTGGAGGACATCAGGTTTTAATGTTATCCACTCATTGTCGTCTCTATATTCAATAACTTCATTGGAGCCAAAATTCTTCTTGCCATGAATTTTGAAACCAGCTTTCTCCATTTTCCAATCCCATTGACCAGTATCTTCCTCAATTCTGGTATCAATTTCTTGCCAGTCGCCATTTTCATCTTGGTAGTGAATGGGACCGATAGAAGAATCCAGGGCAAACTGTCCATTGCCAAGAGAGTGGACTTTAGAGGTTAATGTTCTTTTTTCAACCAGTTCTTTAGCTTGAGGATATTTGAGCTTTATATCATCCCTGATCTTTTTTGCGGGGCTGGTAAGAACCTCCTCCTCTGGCGCCTCTTTTGGTTTTTCTTCTTCTCTTTCGGTTTCTTTAATCTCTTCGTCTGTCTTCGTCTTGTATGTTGCGTCTACCCAGACGCTATCTAAATAAGCGACAATTCGAGTTTCACCACCGATCACTCCCTCAAATTTAATTTTTAAATTCTTAACATCATCCCAATTTTTTAAGAATGGCGCATCATACTCAAAATAACCGCCACCTTGAGCGTTGGATAATGGATAAGAAGAAATATTATTCAGTTGCCACCAAAGTTCGCCATCAAACGAATACCAGATAATAATTTTTTCATCTAAGTTAGGAGTAGTTTCTTTAATCGGTTCGGTTGGCTCTCCTTCAGTTGTACTAGCTGGAGATGTTTTATTTTCTTCCTGAGCAAAAACCGGAATGACACCAAATAGATTTTTTAACTTATCCCAAAAAATAGTTGGCTCTGTATTATTTTGTGGTGGTTGTTCCGGAGGTGATGACTGCTCAGACTGCGATGGCTGTTCAGGTTGCGGCTCAGGTACAGGAGTTTCTTGTTGGATGCTTGGTGTCTCAGTTGGTGCTTCTTCTGGATTTGGAGATTGTTCTTCCTGCGGGGGTTGTTCTTGTGGAGGCTGTTCTTGTTGCTGCTGATCCACTTCTCCTCCGCTAGGCACTTCTTTCTGATTTTCTTCTGAGGGTTTTTCCTCGGGAGTTGTAACTGTGGGATTTGTCTCTTGGGTTTGCGTGGGGTTTAAATCACTTATTTTCTCACCGAGAGCGAAAGAAAATTTAATTTTCGCGGATTGGAATTGAGAATTTTGCAACTCAGTGAACGTTGGGACTGTCTCAGCTTTTACTGATCCATTTGTGAAAAGATTTTTTATTTTTCCCAAAAATGATGTTGTTTGATTAATATTCCCATCATGTTCTTCTGATTGTACACTAGACTCTTCTTCGGATTTACCATTATTACTTTGGTTAATCATTTCAAAGTCAGCTCCAGTTTTATTAAATTCTGAGAGAACTAAATTTTTAGAACCACTCTGATAGACAGCGGAGTTCGCATCTGAAAAATAATTTAGATTCCCATCAGGTCCAACATCGGGAATTCCTTGAACATTCTGAGAGTTTTGCCAATCGCCTCGCGAACTAGTTGAATAAATTTCAATCGTTTGATTTTGATTATTAGAAGTAAAAGTTCCTGCAATCCAGCCTCCAAAAATAATTATGCCTAAAATTATAAAAACAAAACTGTATTTAGGAATCTTAAAATAAAAACGACCTTCCTTGCCAAAGGAAAGTATTAGAGAGTTTATAGAAAAAGGAAGTTTAAATTTTTTATTAACAGTATTATTTTTAAAACTTTGGTATTTCTTAATCGCATCTTTTGTTGTCAGCCAAACAGTTCCAAAATTAATTTTCTTCCCGGGGATTTTATTTTCTCGGATTAAATACCCAATATAATCTGAGGCATAGCCTGAAATTCTCGCTGCATCTTTTAGTGAAATATATTTTTGTTTTTTTATAGAAAATATTTGTTCTTTCTGATAGTCCTTTTTCCGTCCGTTTCGATTTACATAATCCAATATCGCCTCGCGAGATACTTTCCATTCTTCTCTTGAATAAATTTTCTTTCCAGGAATCTTGCCTTTCCGGATAAGCCAACCAATATAATCTGGCGCATAATTAAAAAGTGCCGCTGCCTCCCTCAGGGTTATAAACTTGCTATTTTTATTTTTAAATTGCATGTTATTGGAAGAAAGAACTAGACTTAAGGTCCAAAAAAAAGCATTGGGGACGCTTTTTAGTTTCTCGATACCCGAGATTACCTTAATTTTAACATATAGAAAAAGTTGTCAACTGGGGATAACTCAATAGATATTTTTGGAGACAAAGCTAAAATTATAAAAATTCTTCAACTTGACAGAAAATTTAGCTAAATTAGAATAAAAATATCAATCTTTATTAATCTTTTATATTAAAAAGCTTAATAAACGTTAATAAATAATTATGATATTATGTCCCCAATGGGATATTTAACAGTCAAACAAGTAGCTAAACTTCTGGGCGTTACACCTCTGACTTTGCGAAATTGGGATAAATCTGGAAAACTGAAAGCAATGCGTAATCCAATTAATAACTACCGGATTTATAATGCAAAGGAAATAGAATTTTTTCTGCGCAAAATTGAATCAAATGGGAAAATTTTTTTAGGATAAGATAGATTAATAATATAGTCAAAACACGGCTTTTACAGCCGCGTTTTAAATTTCTATAAGAAATAAAAAGGTCGTGATAGTGACCTTTGACTATAATTTATTAAAAAGTTTCTTAGAGTTGTTCCGACCCGATGGTCGAAATTTTAGGTTCCTCGACTAATACCTTAAAGTTGAAAATAGAATTCTCAATTTTCAACTTTAGTCGACACTTTTTTTACTACTGTAAAAATAGTAAAAAAAGGAGATGTTCCACGAACAGCTTCCGCTACCCGTGCCTTGTTATGACTTCGTCCCTCTTACTGAGCTCACCGTAGTTCCTCTTGCGAGGCACTTCGGGTGCTCCCAGCTCGCTTGACGTGACAGGCGGTGAGTACAGGACTCAGGAACGTATTCATCGCCACATGGCTGATTGGCGATTACTAGCGATTCCAGCTTCATGAGGTCGAATTGCAGACCTCAATCCGAACTGAGACCGGGTTTGGTGGGATTAGCTCCAGCTTGCGCTTTTGCAACCCATTGTCCCGGCCATTGTACCACGTGTGCAGCCCAGGGCATCAAAGGGCCATGCTGATTTGGCGTCATCCCCGCCTTCCTCCCAGTTATCCCGGGCAGTTCTCCATGACAAATTAAACATAGAGTAGGGGTTGCGCAGGTTTCCCCATCTAAGGGAGCATCTCAAGACACCTGCTGACGACAACCATGCAGCACCTGGACTAGTGTCCTTGTGGGTAGACCCGCCTTTCGGCGAATGTTCACTAGTCTGTCAAGCCCTGGTAAGGTTCCTCGCTTGTTGTCGAATTGAGCCACATGGTCCACCGCTTGTGTGAGTCCCCGTCTATTCCTTTGAGTTTTAGCCTTGCGGCCGTACTTCCCAGGCGGGACACTTAACGCGTTAGCTTCGCCACCGAAAGGGTCGACACTTCCGGCAGCTAGTGTCCATCGTTTACAGCGTGGACTACAAGGGTATCTAATCCTTTTTGATCCCCACGCTTTCGTCCCTCAGCGTCAGGGTCGTCCCAGCTGAATGCCTTCGCTTTTGGTGTTCCGCACGATATCAACGGATTTCACCCCTACACCGTGCGTTCCATCAGCCTCTAACGCCCTCTACCCCGTCCATCTCTTTCGCAGCTTCAAAGTTAAGCTCTGAAGATTTAACGAAAGATGCGACGGGGAGCCTACGGACCCTTTACGCCCAGTAATTCCGGATAACGCTCGGGGATTCTGTCTTACCGCTGCTGCTGGCACAGAATTAGCATCCCCTTATTCCTCAGGTACTGTCATCCCGCTAAAGCGGAATTCCTCCCTGAGAAAAGCTCTTTACACCCCGAAGGGCTTCTTCAAGCACGCGGCGTCGCTGGGTCAGGGTTTCCCCCATTGCCCAATATTCTCGACTGCTGCCTCCCGTAGGAGTGAGGCCCGTGTCTCAGTGCCTCCGTTGGCGATCATGCTCTCACATCGCCTACCCGTCATTGCCTTGGTAAGCCATTACCTTACCAACTAGCTGATAGGCCGCAGACTCATCTCGAGGTGGAATACATTGCTGTACCCTTTAAATGAGAATGACATAAGTCCCCTCATTTTTATCAGATATTAGTCCGTCTTTCGACGGATTATCTCTGTCCTCAAGGTAGATTATCTACGTGTTACTAACTCGTTCGCCGGTTTCCCGCATTGCTGCGGGACCCCATGACTTGCATGCCTTATCCACGCCGCCAGCGTTCATCCTGAGCTAGGATCAAACTCTCAAAATAATCCTACAAATTGTCTTGCGACAATCTTAGGATAAAATAGTCGGAACAACTCTAAAAAACTCTTAGCTCACTAATTTTTTAACGTGCTTTCAAAAAAAACAGCCGTGAAGACACCCATTCGTTAGACACCTTCGCGGCTATTTTCGAATGTCTTCTAATTTTATTATTTCTACATAGGGTTGTTTAAATCCATTTATCAATACCCGACCTTATTTCCTACCTTCCATTTTACTCAGCCAAGAATTCTTGTCAACCCCTCTTATTTTTGCCTTTAACCTCAGCTATTAATTTGTTTTTTTAGATTATTTAAGATTTAAGTATCAAGGCTATTTCATCACAATGATTTGGAAATTTTGGGCAGTTAATACAAACACCCCAAATCTTACGCGGTAGTGTTCTTTTCGGTACCTCTTGAAATCCAAATCTTCCAAAAAACTTTGGTACTTTGGTGAGTAAAAAAATTTTGGGAATTTTTAAATTTTTTGCTTCTTGTAAAATAGTCTTAACTAATTTTGTTCCAATCCCCTTTCTTTGCTCTGGTTGGATGACTGCCAAAGATCTTATTTCTGCCAAATCACCCCAGAATATATGGAGTGCGCCGCAACCTGCAACCTTCCCTTTTTTCTCGCAAATCCAAAAGTCTCTGATATTTTCATATAGCTGATTAAAAGAACAAGGTAAAAGTAAATTTTGACCAGCAAAATTATTTATTATTCTATGGACTCTCGGAATATCTTTAATTACCGCCTTTCTGATTTTCATTTTAATATTCCGCTAAGTAATTTTAGTAAAAATCATTAAGCCACCCGTCGGATTCGAACCAACGACCTACTGTTTACAAAACAGTTGCTCTACCGCTGAGCTAGGGTGGCAGAGACTTTGGGGGACTACCTTGGTTTCTTTCTATTTTTCTGGCTTGTTGAATCTTTAAGTTCCTGCCAGTATTGGTCGTTTTCAACCTCCTTTTTTTTCTTTGCCCTCTCGCGCAACTTTAGCAACCAATGTGCTGTTATATTCTCTACTCTCAGTGTTAAAACTCTAATTTTTGAGAGAATTTTCTGTAGAAGATTGTCAAAAGAAAAAGACTTAAATAGTTTGAGGGATATAACTCGATTTTTAAATTTTACAAAGAAACCTTCACCAGGCTCTTTCGCTTTTTTAGTTTCAACGGGAAGAGCAGCCAGCTCTGGCAATCTCCGAATTAAAATCACAGCTATTCCAAGAATGCTAGCAACTAGAGTAATTTTGACAATTAAGACTAGCATTTAGATTTCGTATCTTGTAAAATTTTTTACTACAATATTCTCCCCCACTTTAGCTATATATTCATCAACCAGGTTTTTAATGGTTTTTGTTTCGTCTCTTATCCAGGGCTGCGAGAATATAACCATTTCTCGTTTGTATTTTTCTAATTTCCCGTTAATTATTTCTTCAATTACTTTTTTGGGCTTTCCCGAATTTTTAATTTGATGTAAATATTTTTTTCTTTCTTCAGCTAAAAATTCTTCGGGGATATCCTTGATGTTTACAAACAGTGGTTTCATTGCCGCAATCTGAAGGCAAATCTCGTGGGCTAATTTTTGAAACTCTGGGGATTTAGCGACAAAATCTGACTCTGAACGGATATCCAAAATAACTCCTACTTTTTTATTAGGATGCAAATAAGTCTCAATAATCCCCTCTTTTGCCTCTCTTTCTGCTTTTTCTCCGGCTATTTTCTGTCCCCACTTTTTTAAAATCACTTTAGCTTTTTCTAAATCTCCTTTCGCTTCTTCTAAGGCCTTCCTACACTCTGCCAAAGAGATGCCTGTTTCTTGGCGAAGTTGTTTTAGTTGATCAATGTTTACCATAATTTACTTTTTGCTTTTTAATTCTTCTTGGGTCTTTAACACAACTTCTTTTATTTTTTCTAAAATATATCTAATGGAACTCATTGCATCATCATTGGCAGGAATAGGATAATCAGCTAGCCTTGGGTCAACGTTGGTGTCGCAAATACCAATAACTGTTATACCCTTCATTCTTGCTTCTCTAACCGCTATTTTTTCGTTTTCCATATCTATTACAAAAACGGCATCTGGCAACCTTTCCATATTTTTTATTCCAGTAAATTTTATATCCAACTTCTTCATTTCATCCTCAATTTCCAGTCGCTCTTTTTTAGTATATTTTTCCAACTCTCCACTATCTCTCTTTCTTTCGAGTTCTTTCCAATATTCAACTCTTTTTTTCATCACGTCAAAATTACTGAAAGTTCCTCCTAGCCAACGCTCTGTCACATAGGGAAAGCCGCATTCTTTTGCAACTTCCTTAATTATCTTTTTTGCCTGGATTTTTGTTCCTACAAAAAACAAAACTTTTTCTTGAATAATTAATTCTTTAATAAATCTAAGAGCTTCTTCAAATTTTTCGCGGGCTTTGTTCAGATCAATAATATGAATTGAATTTTTTGTTCCTTGAATATAAGGGCCCATTTTTGGATGACCTTTTGTTGTTTGGTGGCCGAAATGCAAGCCAGCCTCGAGCATTTCCTCAAGGTTAAGATTAAACTCGTTTCTCTCTTTTTTTTCCTGAATTTCACTTTTCTCTTTAACTAAATTTTCTTTGACTTTTTCCATAAAATGAACTACCCCTTCGGGGTAAGTTCTTTTAGCGGCTTTCATCCTCGCCCCAAGAGACAGAGTATTCTTGCCGCTAAAATAAAATTTCTTTAAATATAGTATAAATATAACATTTCTTTTTTGCCCTGACAAGGGTTATAATGAACTACTCCGTCCTAAAGGGATGGAGTATCCCCTTCGGGGCGAGTTCTTTTAGCGGCAGGGTATTCCCACCGCTAAAATAAAATAATTAAATTTGAGCGTTTTGAGCGTATGGAAGAAGAAAATTTTGAAAAATTAGTCCAGCAAGCGTTAAAAGAGCTTCCTAAAGACATTTTCAAAAAGATGGAGAATGTAGCAATTGTTATAGAAAAAAGGCCATCGCCAGATCAATTAAAAAAGACTGGTATAAGATCTGGAAATTTATTATTGGGGCTTTATCAAGGGGTTCCTAAAACGCAATGGGGGCGAGGATTTGGAAATATCCTCCCAGATAAAATTACTATCTTTCAGGAACCAATAGAATTTCTCGGCCGCTCAACCGAAGGAATTCTAGACATTCTTAAAAATACGATTTTCCACGAAATTTTACATCACTTTGGATTTGATGAAAAAAGAGTAAGAGAATTAGAGAAAAGGAGAAATAATTGACCTTTCCAAAAAGTAAAACATGCTTTTTCCTACTTTTGAATTTTTTTTATTTTTTACAGTCATCTTAGTCCTAAACTGGTATCTTAAACGCTGGCCGATAATCTGGCGCTTATTTTTGCTTCTAGCGAGCTACTTCTTCTATTCCCTTTGGGATGTCCGCTTTCTATATATTATCTTTTTTGTCTCTCTTTTTAATTTCTTAACTGGCCTAGCAATTTATTTCGGCGGCAAGAATACCCCCGCGTCAGACGCGGCTGGGATGAAAGCCGCTAAAAGAACTCGCCCCGTAGGGGATATCCCGCCCCTAAGGGGTAGGATAGTTCATAAAAACTTTATTGGGAAAAAGCCAATTTTAATTGGGACAGTTATAATCAATATATTAATTTTAGGACTTTTTAAATACTATGACTTTTTTAGAGTTTCTGCTGAGTCATTATTAGAAAAGTTTGGCCTCCCTGCAACCTTGCCTTTTCTTGAGATTATTTTACCTCTCGGTATGTCATTTTATATTTTCCGGGTGATTTCTTACAATATCGACGTTTATAGAAAAAAATATCCCCCAACTACTTCTTTATTGGATTTTTTAATCTATGTAGCATTTTTCCCGCAACTTCTTTCAGGGCCAATTGCCAGGGCCGATGAATTCTTGCCACAGCTTAAAGCGGGCGGTACAAAAGTTATAGAAAATACTTATGAATATTTTACTTTAATTTTTTTAGGACTATTCAAAAAATTAGTGATTTCGAGCTATTTAGTCTCCAATATTACTGATGATGTCTTTGCGGTACCGGAAAATCACGCTTCCTACGTTATTTTATTAGCAGTTTTTGCTTATTCCCTTGTAATTTATTTTGACTTTAGCGGGTACAGCGACCTTGCCATAGGCTTTGCTGGCTTAATGGGTTTCAAATCTCCAATCAACTTTAATTCTCCCTATCTTTCATTAAATATAAAAGATTTTTGGAGGAGATGGCATATTACGCTTTCCAACTGGATAAGAGATTACGTATACATTCCTCTGGGTGGAAGCCGAAAAGGATTGATCAGGAAGTACTTTAATTTAATGGTGGCAATGCTTGTAGTGGGGCTATGGCATGGAGCAGCAGTCCATTTTATTTTTTGGGGAGGTCTCCAGGGATTGGGATTAGTAGCATCTCATTTCCTTGAGGATGTAAAAAAAACTGGTATGAGAAAAATCTCAATTTGGCGAGAAAATTTCAGTAAAATATTCTGGTGGCTCATTACTTTTAGCTTTGTTTCTTTCTCTTGGATTTTCTTCCGCTCAGACAATATGCAAAGTGCCTTTCAATTCATCAAAAATCTTTTTTATAACCAAGGTATTATTGAAAAATTACAAACTTATACCATTCTTGTTATTTTAATCGGCTTCTTGCTTTTCCTTTTTGAAAAGCAGGTCATCATGGCTTTAACCTTAATCCAGCAAAAGATGCCACTATTAATTTGGTTTGCATTTGTTATTCTATTTGTATTATCATTATTTAAGCTAGGCCCCGATATTATTCCCCCATTTATTTATTTCTCATTCTAAAAATGGACAGCGAAAATCTATTAAAACCGAAAATAATCGTCCTCTTATTTATCTTAATTGTTATTTTTATCCCCTTTTTTGAATCCAAAAGAGTGTTGAGCTGGGAAATTCAACGAGAGACCCAGAGTAATAATATATTCCGCACAGCTCTTATATCATATGCAACCTGGGCAGAGAGATTAAAAGGAAGTCTTTTTGGATCACCCCCCTCTTTACAGACAACTCAACCAGGCGAGGAAAAGGCAATAAAAGAAAACAATCCTCCCCAAGAGATAAAATCGGTTCTTAACCCCTCCCCGCCTTATAAAATTCTAATAGTTGGAGATTCTTTTATTGCAGTTTCTGGCGGAGTAGGAGAAATTCTGGAAAAAGAACTGTTGAATTATAAAGACTTAACAGTCACACGGGTAGGAAAAGTTTCCAGCGGTCTTTCAAGGCCGGATTATTTCAACTGGCCTTCTGGAGTTAATTCACTCGTTCAGCAGTATAAGCCGAATATAGTCGTGACTATGATAGGTTCTAATGACGCTCAATCTATAACAACAGTTAATGGAGGTCTTCTCGTAAATTATGGTAGTAAAAACTGGAACGAAGAATATGCCAAGCGAGTTTCTGATTTTTTGAACATTTTTGCAGAGAATAATATTACTGTTTTTTGGATAGGTTTACCGATTATGCGAAATGAAACTTATTCCACAAGAATGCAGAATTTAAATTTAATCTATGCCACAGAAATTAAAAAATACGAAAATTATTACTTCATCCCTACAACAAATTTATTAGCTGATAAAAATGGTAATTACACTGCCTACTTGCCAGATGAAAATGGGAAATACAGACTAATCCGCCAATCAGATGGAATTCATTTAACCTATTTTGGCGGTCAAATAGTAATAGAAGAAATTATCAAGAAAATGAAAGAAACATTGGGGATTCAACTTAAATAAGTTATTGACAGTTGATTATTTTTATGTAAAATATACTTAGAATAGCTCTTTTTAAGGAGGTAGCAGGATGAGTAAGAAAGATGTAAAAGAACATCTTCTTCTGAGCGTTCCTTTCTTTCTCGTAATCGCAGTGCTTTTTACGCTTGCCATTCTTGTAGTTATTGCTAATTTCCATTCATACAGTATTGCATGGAAAATAATTATCCCATTTCTTTTAGCAATTTCCACTCCTGTCGTAATATTCCGACTATTTTTGTATATTTTACGATATTAAATCATTACTCTTTTATTAAGAGATTCGCAGAAGATACTCATCGTTAAGGCGGCATCAGCCGCTTTTTTTCTGGTTGTTGACTTTAATTTATTCTTAATTAAGATAAGTAATAATTAGCTCTTTGAAAATAGAGGGGGGATAAAACATGAAATCTTTACTAGATAAACTTGGCCAGCTGCTAGGCTGGGCACTATATTATTTTTTGCGTAAACACTCTATAGAATTTCGATTTAAGATAGTCGTGTTTATTGCGATAACATATTATAAAATCCGTAAGAGTGTCAAAAAAAGAATAATGCAAAATATTGCCTTAATCCGTCCAGATCTAGACGATCATGAAATAGAAGACGCTAGCTTACTAGTAGTTAAGACAATCGCGTGGTCTTGGGCCGCAATGCTAGGCAATGAATATATTACGCAAGAAGAAATAATGCAAAATTTGAAAGCTGAGGGTATAGATCCCTTACTTAATTGTTATAGGGAAAATAGGAGAATCGTCGCAGCGGCAGTTCATACTGGCCCAGTTGATAAAATGGGTGGAGTTGTTCCTCTTTTTAGACTAAAAGTATATGCTCCGGCTGAAGCAATTAAGCCGGACTGGCTTTTTAAGCTAATGCTCAGATTACGATTGGAATTTCAAGGTTTTACTTTTGATAAAGTAGAAAGAGGAATGACCTTAGATCGAGCCAGGCATAATCTAAGAAGCGGTAAAATAGTTTTATTACTAGTTGATGCATTAAGTGAAGATAAAAGTGGAGTGGATTGCCGAATTGGTAATGCTCGTTTCAAGGTTAAAGTAGGAGCAATAAAACTAGCAATTGAAGAAGACGCTGTTCTTTTCCCCATTCTGCCTTCTTGGGATGAAGAAAGCGATGGTTTTGGGGTAAAAATTGTAGTAGGAGCACCTTTTGAGCTTATTAGAACCGGCGATGCAAGACGTGATATTGAATTAAATACCCGCAGATTAATTGAGGAAGTTTTTGCACCTCACATTCAGAGGAATTTTGCAAGCTGGCAAAGATTATTATGGAGCAGATTAAAGCCTGTTGAAGCACACGAACAATTAGACCTAAGTGATCCTGTAAAAAGGATAATGATGAGAACGAAGTTTAGAAAAAGGCCTTGATTCGCAAATGATCAAGGCATTTTTTGTAAAAAAGGAAGGCCTTTAGGGCCTTTATTTTTGTGGGGGCAGGTTATCTACGGATGTACGTCCCAGAGCTATGTCTCGTCGATGGTGGCGGGCCATCGTTGACGGGGTGGTCGGAAACCTAGCTAGATAACTCCTCCTTCCTCTGGACTACCTGCCCCCACATTGGCCGCCGAAAAGAACTATTCTACCTTTAGAATATCCCTTCCATAATTAGTGTCAAGATTTTGGTTGACGAAAAATTTAATTTAGGTTATTGTTAATCATCTCCGTAGCACATTCCATAAAAGGAGGCTTTGAACAGTGCGGCGTACATGGAAAATAAAACAAATTCATCTAGCATCCGCCCTTGATATTGCCGCAGATTTATTAACAAGAGCTGGTTATCTTCCTACCAAAAAAGAGAGGGGTATAGTAGAATGGGAAGAAAGACTGGGTGACGCCAAACACGCCTGCAAGATTCGAATTCGAAGTTTTGTAAGCACTTTAAATAAAGGACTTTTTGCTTACGGTTATATTACGGTCGATTCTTGCGATTGTGAGCGCATACAAAAATTCAGGGACATTGCAATAGAAATGGATCACGAATTCAGAAGAAGAGGATGGAATTATGTAGAAAAACTTCAGAATCTTCCAGTCATATTCTGGGCTACCAGATGAAAATAGCACATTTTTCAGGCTTCCCAATCATTCGGGAGGCTTTTATTTTTATAAAAAAGGCTCCAGCGTGTGGAGTCTTGATTGTAATGGTGAGGGCGAAAGGCGGCACGCCGGGTCTCGGTTAGCGGGGTTGAGACCTGGTAGGCACGCAATCGCCCTCATAATAGAGAGCTATGTGGAGAGAGAAGGCAGTGTTACGTGGAGTTTGCTTGTGACTCCAAGTGGGTAGATCCTGTGGCGTATCGGGTCGGTTACCCGCCTTCCCGAAGAACGCCTGGGGTCTGAGGCACCACCTTCTCTCTCCATTCTAGACCTTTACGCTCCAATAATACATTTTCTGATAATTTTGTCAATATAACAAAAGACCTCTGAAAATCTTAGTCCAGAGGTACCTATTTTTTTTGACAATTAAATTTCTTCTGTGGTTCGGACTTCTTTCATAATCTTTATGTGATAATAATCTACTCCTGGATTACTTTCTCTAAACTCTTGGACGCGCTTAGCGGCTGTTTCCCGTGCCTCATCATCTGATATTGCAGAGAATCTTATGGTGCTTTCACCCAGCTTTTTCCCTTTTCTCTTCCATTCATAATGAAGATGGTAAATTGCCATTCTCCCTCCCGATTGTCAATGAACTAATAGCGACAATTAATTATATACTAAGGATTAATTAATGTCAATCTTTTAGTTGAAAACTTAGTAAAAAAGAGGTATTTTAAAAGTGGGCAAAAAGAGAGAAATTATGAAAGCAAGTAGAATCATCAAGTTAATAATCTCTATTACGATTTGCGAGGTGATAGGAAGTATTGGATCTATTTTTGCCATACCGTCAATTCCTACATGGTACGCTAAATTAGTAAAATCAGGGATTAATCCTCCAAATTGGATATTTGCGCCCGTCTGGACAACACTTTTCTTGTTAATGGGAATAGCTTTTTATATTATCTGGGAGAAAGGAAAAGACAATAAAAATTTCAAGCCAGCTTTACTTGCATTTGGCTTGCAACTTGCACTGAATGCTTTATGGTCTTTCTTATTTTTCGGTTTGAAGTCTCCCCTATTCGCTCTTTTGGAAATAATTTTGCTCTGGATAGCGATACTAGTCACTATTTCAAATTTTCAAAAAATTTCAAAAACAGCAGCCCTTTTACTTTTGCCATATATACTTTGGGTAACTTTCGCAGCAATTCTTAATTTCTTTATCTGGCAATTCAATTAATCTATGAAAAATTACTGGAGAATTATAATAATTTCTATTATCTTAGCTCTCTTGATAATTGGAGGCATCTTTATTTTCTATAAACTTCAAAAAAGGTCGGCACAACCCCCTATATCATTAACTCAAATCCAGCAAAAAAACATGAAACTCACCAGTCCAGTTTTTGAAAATAACGGCGCAATTCCCCAAAAATATACCTGCGATGGAGAAAACATAAATCCTCCTTTAAAAATTAGTGAAGTACCAGAAGGAGCTAAAAGTTTAGCGCTTATTGTTGACGATCCTGATGCGCCTATGGGAACTTGGGTGCATTGGCTAGTTTGGAATATCGATCCTTCAGCTTCATCCATAGATGAAAATAGCGTGCCAGCAGGAACAACTGAGGGCATGAATAGTTCTAAGACGAACTCTTATATTGGGCCTTGTCCCCCTAGCGGAATCCATCATTATCACTTTAAGCTTTATGCTTTAGATAAAATGATAGATCTAAATAATTCCTCTACTAAGGAAAACCTTGAAAAAGCTATGGAGGGTCATATTTTAGACTGGGTTGAATTATTTGGTCTTTACCAGCGAAAATAATTATGAGATTAAAAAGTCGCTAAAAATGGGTTTTTCTGTTATAATATTTCAATGAAACAGGCTACGCTTTGTTATTTAATGAGGGATAATACGATCCTTCTGGCAATGAAAAAGAAAGGGTTTGGAGCGAGTAAATGGAATGGTGTTGGTGGAAAATTTGACCCTAATAAAGGAGATAAGGATATTATTGATACCGTCATTCGAGAAACAGAAGAAGAAATCGGGGTTAGAATTAAAAATCCAGAAAAAGTTACCGTTTTAAGTTTTTACTTTCCTTATATTTCAAACAGAAGTTGGGATCAAGATGTTCATGTTTTTCTGGTAAAGGATTGGGAGGGCGAGCCGACAGAATCTTTAGAGATGCTACCGAAATGGTTCAAGACTGAGGAGATTCCTTTTGAAAAAATGTGGGACGATGATAAATTCTGGCTCCCCCACATTTTAGAAGGTAAAAAATTTAATGCGAAGATTACTTTTGAGGAGGGAGAAAAAGTTTCTGAAAAAGAATTTGAATTCTTGGAAAATTAATTTATGCCTTATTAAGGCGATAAAGGTCGACTTTCTATTTTAGTGGCGGGAATACCCCCGTCACTAAAAGAACTCGCCCCGAAAATGGGGATACCCCATCCCTTTAGGGCGGGATAGTTCATATTAATAATAGATCGAGTCCACAATCTTATGGAAACAAAAAGCGGAATAATATTATTGACAATTATAACTGCAGTAATAATCGGTGCAATTCTTTCCTATTTTTATCTCCCCCAGGGTCCACCCTTACCGACCTTTTCATCTGTCAGCAGGCCTAAAATGCAGGAGATTATTCCTCCGCCAGCAACTGGTAATGTTGACGATGCTGCAAGTGCCTTTTTAGAAGAAGTTAATGATGAGCAGCCACTCTTAACCGAAGAAGAGAGTGATACCTCATTAATAAATACTGATAGCCAAGAGGTTAGTGACTTTGGTCAATCTATCAATGACAACGACTTATAAAAAAATATTTCAAATTGGGTTGATATTGATAATAGCGGCAATTATTTCAATCCCGACTTTAACTCGGGCACTAAATGACAATGCTGGCCAAGGAATAAAAAATCTTTGTTCAAAAATTTCAAATATCTCTTCAACAGTTGCCCAAAGAATTACTGAGCGCGAAACGAAATTAGAAGAAAAAAGAACTGAGATTGCTAAGAAAATCCAGGAGAGATGGGAAAAACGCGATACTAAATTAGCAGATAAAAGAGCTAAATGGAATTCAAATCGGGTTGAACATTTTGCCAAAATGGAGGAGAAAGCCCAAACTGATACACAAAAACAGGCAGTAGTTAAATTTGAAGAGATAGCTAATACTGCGGTAATTACGCGCCGCGCAGCAGTTGATAAGGCAACTGAAGATTTCCGCAAGGGAGTAGAACAAGCGATTACTAATAGAAAGACTAATGTTGATAAAGTAATTAACGATTACCGAAATGCAATAGAAGCTGCCCTTGCGAAAGCTCAATCTGACTGTACTAGTAATGTTGACCTAGGGACCGTTCGCAATAATTTACTTGCTGATTTGAAGACAGCCCGCGAGAAATTTATAAGCGATAAGCAAGGGGCTGATAAATTAAGTACGGCAATGGAACCGCTTATTAATACTAGACGAGAAGCAATTAAGAAAGCAATTGATGATTTTAAGGTTGTATTAGAAAAGGCAAAAGCTGATTTTAAAGCAGCTTCTGGTACCGTACCAACGCCTACTCCCCCAGTAACGCCATAGGCAACAACTTTTAAGCATAGGATTTAATATTATACAATGCTTATTGTTTTTCTTATTACAATTTTTGGGCTGGCTCTTTTTGAGATTATCTCCAGTATTGATAATGCAGTTATTAACGCTCACGTATTAAAAACCCTGCCTAAAAAATATCGCCAATTTTTCTTATTTTGGGGATTATTATCCGCGGTATTTTTAATCAGAGGAGTATTACCATTTCTAATTGTTTGGGTAACCAATCCCTCATTTACCTTTCAGGAAATTATTACTTTTGTTTTTTCGCAGAATCCTGAAATTGAAAAGTATATCAACCAATCAAAAGCTATTCTACTCTTAGGAGGAGGTGTTTATTTAATTTTAGTATTTTTGTCTTGGTTGTTTCTTGAAGAAAAAAAATACGCCTTTTTAGTAGAGCATTTTATTCATCGTCAATCAATCTGGTTTTATGCCTTCGCCTCCCTCTTCCTAACTCTTGTTATTTTTTACTCTCTGAAAATTAATCCTATTTTGGCTTTATCGGCAGCAATTGGATCAAGTGCCTTTTTTATTACTGATGGTTTTAAGAAAAATGCTCAAGAAAAAGAAAAGCAGCTTTTAAAGCCTAGTATGAGCGCCTGGAGTAAAATTATGTATTTAGAAATCCTTGATGCAACTTTCTCAATTGACGGTGTAATCGGCGCTTTTGCCTTCACTATCTCAGTCCCCTTAATTCTTATAGGAAATGGAATAGGCGCCCTTGTAGTAAGGGAGTTTACAATCAAGGGGATGGATTTAATCACTAAATTTAGTTATCTTAAAAATGGGGCAATGTACTCTATCGGTATGCTAGGCACTTTAATGACTCTAGAAAGCTTTGGTAAAAAATTTCCTTTTTGGCTGTCTCCTTTAAATACTTTTCTTCTCCTAGCTCTATTTTTATTCCTTTCTTATAAAGAAATTAAAAAAGCAGGAAAATCAGATTAAAGTTTTTCCCCTTGACCCCAGCACCATATCTTTGATTGGTGTGGGGGTTGACGGAAATCTTTGGAATCGTTATCATTAGAAAATGTTGACCCAATCGTCAATCATAGCACACAAGGGGGGAACAAATGGATCCAAGCGATAGAGTGCTGAGCTCAAGTTCTTTTGTCTGCAGTGCTACGGGAGTTGGTGTCACAGTCAGAGTGATACGCCGGCAGATTGAAGGCGGCAGACAAAGAGAAAAGATAGTAACAAAAAAAATATGCTCACATGAGTTTTCTAGAAGGAGACGAGATAACCGTAGCCCTGCACACTGCAATAATTGCTTGAATTGTAAATAACGACTTATTTATCTCGCTCGTCCTCCCAAAGCCGCGTCTGACGCGGCAAAGCCTCTGGCATTAGTCAGGGGTTTTTGTTTTTGTATGAAAAAAGTCAAGCCTTGATGGGCTTGAAAAATCACGGTTTGCCGTTAGGCTTAGCACTTCGGGCTGATCTCAGTAGAAGCCCTCACGACAAAGCCCTGAGCTTGCCGAATGGGTTCCCTTAGTGGGACGCTTACCCATCCATAACTTTAGTAAAAAAAGATGTAAGAGCCTGTTTTTAAACAAAAAGGCCTCTGGGTAGAGGCTTAAAATAGGAGGTTATTTTAGAAAGGCTTTTACTAAAGCTTCTGCGAATGCTTCTTCTGTGAATTCTTCTACGGGCATTTTAACGTGGGTACTCATTCCCTTGGTCGGACCGCGTTCATTGTGAGTACTGGAGTAAAAAAAACATACCATAATTTTTGAAGAATCAATTATAGCAGATACTTCAGGACCATCGCATTTAAGCCATACATCTCCTGAAAGCTCATTCTCCCTTTCTTCAACCCAACCCCAGCCTTTCATTGTGGCAAATTCTTGGAATACGGGTCTTACTCGCAATACAAGAGTTCTGGCAATTCTTAAGCTTTCTGCCTTTTGTCTTTCTCTTTCTCGTTCTTCTTCTTCTTCTTCTTTCTTTCTTCTTTCTTCTTCAACCTTATTTTGAAATCCTTTATTGATAATATCTCTCCACGACATTCGGGCACCTCCATATTTAGGGCTTAATGAGCTAATTAACACTACAGCATGGTAAGCTATTTGTCAAACAAAAAAGGGTCAAAAATGACCTTAATGATAGCTGGTGGTCGAGGAAAAGACGAGCTTCCGATACCGAGGGCAAGGAAGGACGGGATGCCTCGGTTGATTAGCGGTCTCCCTCGACCATATAAAAGAACTATTAGGAGAGGAGATGATTCCTTTTTCTCTGGTGGCGGAGTCTCTTCCTGTGGAAGGAAGAGGAGAAGAAACCACCCCCTCTCCATTTTTAAATTTATTACATGATTAACTCTTTGTCAAACAAAAACCCCGCAAGATGCGGGGCAAGTCGGCTCCCCTGGATGGACATTGTTAGAACCTGTTTGGTCGTCTAGCGGATGAGATTTGAACCTGTTTGGGGATAGTAAATTAGATGTTTACTATTTTTCGAAATAGAACGAATCTAAAATGTCGTTATACACTTTAATATATTTTGAACCATCGATATCTTTTGGGAAAATAAAATCTATAGAATAATAATCCTTCCCGTGCTCGAATATTATGCTATGAAAAACAGTTAAACGCTCTTTATTTACCATCTGATATTCCATTTCAAAAGAGAACTCTATGCCCTTTGTATTGTTTTTTCCAAAAGTAATTTCCTTTTCTATGAAGGCAATCCCTTTTTTATCGAAGAATGATTTGTTTGATCTTTGTAAAGCTAAATATTCATCGAAAGAGCTACTTCCCTTGAGGGAAGAAGGAATGGATATTAGATAAGTTATGTTCTCATTGTTTTTTTCTATCAATGCCACTCCTCCTTCTTCTAAAATGCCCAAACTTTTCACATCTAAGAGCGTTCTTTTCATATCGCTCAGCGTCATTTCTGCTTCAATTAATGCATCAATGTTTTCTAGGGTAACTAACTGGAAGTCATCAGGATATTGAAAGCCATATCCATAACTCTTATTCAAATAAGACTTAGTGGATGTCTCTACTAGTGGCTCTTTTTTTAGAAGCTTCACTTCTGGCTGTGTGGTTTCCTTTCTCGGCGCCCACCAATACTGATAACCCAAAATCCCACCGCCAGCAATAGCGGCCAGAATAACAACAATTAAGATATATTTTAAATTAGCTTTACCTTGAGTAATGAATGGCATAATTATTTGCTTTGAATTTCGGTGCTAACTTCCGTATTGCTTACATATTTCATGCTGAGGAAATAAAACAATGCTACGCATATTATTGATGAAACTACTTTAAGCACAAACCATAGCAATCCAGCCCACCTTCCACTTATGATTACTATAAACATTAAAGCTATATATCCTACAACCAAGTATATTGAAGACAGATTTACAATCGCCTCTTTGTTTTCAATTACGTAAGTCTTTTTGAGGTAGTTTGCTGAATATAATACGCCTAACCAAATTGCTAAAATGTAAGATATTATTAAAATGGGATATAAAATGATTAGAGATGTGATATTTAGACTACGGACAATAATATTAACTACAATGTTAACTAAAAAAGGAGGAGCAATACCTGCGGTTAAAAGGTGAGTTGCCGCAATATACCAATTGGCTGATTTTTTTGTTTCTTTCATCTTCCCTTATTATACCTCCCCAATTGTAAAACAAAAACCCCCGATAACAATAAATTGTTACGGGGCTAGGCCGAGATATCCACCTCTCGGGCGTTGGCTTGCCCATCTGTAGCTTTAGCGAAAGAGGGCTCCCGTAGTCGGTCTAGAACCTGTGGTTTAAGGGGGAATTTGGGCTTTTTGGGAGTGTCTCATAATGCGGCTCGGTCGGGACATTTTAAAGCTAAAATGAGACAAATGAGACACTGAATAAGGGTATTTTTTGGTGTCTCATTTTACAGCGAACGAGGAAATTATTTCAACTATAAAGAGACCACTGATAGCCAGGTGTGGTCTCGTTGTCAGAACGCTGGCACGCTCTTGTGACGGCTCTCGGTAGAACTAGTAAGTCCGTTCCGAGGTGGAGGGGCCGTCGTGGTGAATGTACTCCGCGAGTGGGCAGACCTTTCGCCAGCCGTCCTTGGCGAGGATGAATAGGATAACACCGAAGTCTCGGCTGCCCCTGATTACTCCTCTGCCTGCACGGAAGGCCGCTGGCAACACCTTCGCAGGTGTTATGGCTACCCGCCCAACCTTCCTGAGCGTTGGCCTGTTGCTACGGACGGCAGCGGGCACCGCTCTAACAGGCGTGGTCACAGCGTGCATCACCTGCCTAGCCGTTGGCGATCTTAGTGCTAAAGCCGCCTCCCTACCCAGCTCAAAAGCTGGCTGGAGCCTGCTCATATTGGCCTCGACCAACCAGGTGACCAGATAGCCCCCGAAGAACGTGACGAGTAAGACGCTGAATACTGTCGTCAGGAATACTAGGATGCCGGTGTCAGCTATTGCGGCGACGAACAGGGTCAGATAGGCTAGGACGACGGCTGCTATGAGCATAGTCAGCAGCCTGGCCTTATGGACCTCGGTGTCCCTCTCGACCCTCTTGAAGAACCAGGTGATGGTCCTCCAGATGGGCGACGTCACAATGGCGATCCCCGACCCGATGCCGAGGATGATCTTGAACAGGACGCCCAAGAGGAAGTAGGCTGGGGCGTAGAACAGGGCGATCTCGCCGAAGTGGCACCGACCTTTCGGCATTTCCATTCGCCGACTTCGGCAGTACCAATTCACTACGTTCCAAGCCCACCAGTCGTCGTGAATCCTGCTCCGCAGGAACTCGAGTATATGGCTGTGCCCTTGCATTTCAACTCCTTTCTGTAGTTATTTGGTGGTTCGGCAGCTTCCACATCTACCCAACCACTACTGAAATGTACTTCTCAGGATGGTTACTCAGGACTACCTGAGTCTGGCCTTTGAGGGGGTCAGAATACCACCCCGATTTCTGTTATTATTATACACCCATACTTTAAATTTGTCAAGAAAAAAAGGTATCAAAAAACCGCCTTCTTGGCGATTCTTATTGACTCCCCTGGATAGACGACGATAGAACCTCTCTCCAAGGTATTTTATGCCCGATTTCTGTTTAAAACGGGCGTTACCCTGCTACTCACTATTTCTTCCACATATCATAATAGCTCTCCGTAATTAACTCAGCTGGATTTATATTAAAAATCTTAAGAAGCTCTTCTTTTGATGTTTCTTCTCGAGGATAAAGCTCTATAAATTCTCCGAGTCCTACCACATTATCAAGCACTATCTCTGCCCCCTTCCAAATGTAGTGTTCCCTTATCTTTTTAATAATGAGGGGGTTGCCCTTGAAGAATGATAACAGACTATCGGTGGCTTCTTTATCTAAACGCTCTGAAAGATTGATGCCAAAACCATCTTTTTCTTTAGTGAAATTTATTAAATATATTTTGCCTCCTTCCTTTTTGAGTCTTAGAATGGTCTCATCTGTGCTCTTTAAATAAAAATCTTCTTGTTCGGTCTTTTCTTTAAATGTAGCTCCGATATCTTTAAAAATCTCCTTTGCCTTATAATGAGGATATTTTATTTTAAATTCTTTCATATTCTCCATTCTATCAAAAAATCGCCTTTTTGGCGATTCAGTTTATAAAAGGATTTCCCGAACAAACGGCTCAACTTATAAAAACCTTTGCTCCCCTGGATGGACGATGTTAGAACCTGTTTTTGAAACAAAAAGCCACCTATGAAATGGAGTAAAGAAATAATTAGTCTAATTATCTATCTCTTGGACATTCAAAAATCATGCCGTTGCTACAATATATATCCTCCAGATGATAAATGGCAGTTAGTAACGATTTACCCTCGCTATTAATACACCAAAAACTTGTTCGCCGTTCTAAAAATCCTTTGGATAATTTTGAATAGGCACAATATGCATCTTTAGAAGTATGAATGGTTGGCTTTTGGCCCGTGTTCTTTTCGATGTCTTCACAAATAACTTTAATATCGCCGTAACTGCAATTAACATTCTCGTAGCTTCCTTCTTTTTGATAAATGATTTCGGCTGCAGTTTGCATTTGCTCCATATCAGCTCGAATTCTAGAGATAATTCTCGGTCTTGGTCCGTTGAACAGTTGCAAGTAAATAAAACCAGCTAAAAGCAGAAAGACCACAACTGCCAATATTACAGCTCTCCGCCAGTTTATTTTTAATTTTAGAAATTCTTTAATAGCTTTCATATTAGATTATTATACCTCCTTCCTTGCAAAACAAAAAGTCCCGCATAATACGGGACAAATCGGGGCTCCCCAGTTCAAAGCTTATTATAATTCTTGAGAATAAGGATTATATGGCGATGATGAAGGAGAAGTTGGTGGAGATTAAGAGGGTTTATAAGAGTTTTGATTTAAATCCTCTAGCTAAGCAATGTTAGAATCTATTCTAGTCTACAAATTTCAACGAATTAATTATGTTCATAAATACATCTTCGGGATAAGCACCTTTATCTGGATAAACCAAGAATTCCAGGCTCTTTACTATTTCTCCACTATAAAGTTTTGCATTAGATTCATAAGGGACATAAATTTCAATTTGCTCAGGTTCTATCCGACGATGTATTCTCAATGCACTTGTACCATTAGATAGTGTTATTGTTTCTATTGTTATTTCCTTTCTATCAATATTTTTTGCATCCGTTGATAAGCCTGTTGGATAAATAAATATAGCGTGGGCAGGATAAAAATCTGTGAGAGTTTTTTTATTTGTACTTACATCATCAAAAAATGCTTTTTCTTCCTGGGCTGATGTATCTGCTAATATTATTAATTCACTTTCATTCACATTCCAATTGCTCATAAAGCTTTCCATTTCTGTTGCGTGTTTTTGATAATAATCTTCTATTGTTTCATAGGTTAGCAGTGGATATTTTGTTTTAAGAGAACTCATAGCCTCTAATCTTTTTGTAAGTTCGGGAAAAATGTGCCAATCGTTCGGATATTCAATTGAGTATTTAAATCTGTTGTTCGTATAAATATTCAATTGCATACTTTCGCCTACTGTCGGTTTTAACTCTGGTGCCTTTACTTCTTCTTTCGCCGCCCACCAATACTGATAAGCCAAAATCCCTCCACCAGCAATAGCGGCCAGAATAACAACAATTAAGATGTATTTTAAGTTAGCTTTACCTTGTTTGAGAAAAAACATATAGTTATAGCTCTTTCCTAATTTCTTGATATATATTTCGTAAATCCTGTGCCTGATCTTCAAGGCTTTGAAATCCTTGGGCAACATCTGAATTGGTTATATAATCTTTCCCATGTTCTTTAACTCGTTCATTCATCGCATTGTTCCGTTCTGTAATACCTTGAATTTCTGCGTCTACACGATCAAATTGAAAAAGACGGTAATATTCGTTTAGCTTTGTAAACGTTTCTTTAATATCCTCAACATTCTCTTTTCGGATTTTGTATGTAAATACGTCTTCTCCCTCTTGGGGAGTCTTTATATTGTTTATCCGAGAAAGAGCATCTTCAGCGAAATCGACAACGCGCTGCGTCTGGAGAATAAACTGAGTACGATTTCCTCCCGTATAAGACATTTCTGTGTATTGGTTGATTTCTCGATCTAAGTCATCGCCGTATGCATCAATAACCTTCTGATAAAGTTTCTGTTCTTCAAGGTGTAATTTTAATACCTGTTCAGCTTTATCAAGATAAACATGCAATTCACGGTCAAGTTCGAGAACTATTTTAGGCCTCTTAAGATCGCTAAGATCCTTTCGTACACTCTCAATATCTCCAAGTACGCCTTCGAGCTCTTCGATGTCCAGTAGATTGTCGTCCTTGGCGTCTTCGCGCCTATGATACTGGGTATTAGCATCAAGAAAAGTATTTTCTTTTGCGCTCATAACCTTTTTCTCGATCGTGTCAAATAGCGGCTGCGAGCTCTCAAGATACTCTTTTGCTTGATCCTTCGGAAGATACCAGAAGAAATAAGCGCTACCTAAACCAAGCAAAAACAAAAGGGTAACGATAATACCCCCGATAATTAAGGTCGGCCTCTTATTAGTTTTTCTTAATTCTGGCTGTAATATATTTTGCTCCATCTGTATTTATTAAATTATTATACCTCTTTCCCTGCAAAACAAAAACCCGAGATATCCACTCTCGGGTGTTGGCTTGTCCTGAACGGAGGTGAAGGGCTCCCCAGTTCAAAGCTTATTATAATTCTGGAAAACAGGGATTATATGGCGGGGATGAAGGAGAAATTGGCGGAGATTAAGGGGGTTTATAGAAGTTTAAAGTTATCTCCTGCAGTAACGACTTTTAACCTATTTTAAAACAAGAAAGCTCACCGTAGTGAGCTTTCTTTACTCGCAAGAGGTTTTTATTCCATCCCTGAAACTTATAAGGAGTGCCAGGAGACCCGCCGATACATATTCATCCTTCGCAATCGTTGCATCAGCTCCTGGAAAGAAATCTTTGGATACAGCAGTTGTCACGACTATCTTTATGCCAGTCTCCTTAATTTTTGGAGTAATCTCTTAGGCTTCTCCTAGAGATATTCCACTTCCGAAATGGAGTAATGCTATGTCGGCTTCTTTTGCGGTTTCGATAATCCTATCAAGGTCGATAACACCGTAACCGTGAACTTCAGGGTTGGTCCAGGTTAATTGAATTACTTCAAAACCTGCTCTTTCTAGTTTCACTCGAATTGCCCAAAACATACCGAATATATCTTCGTAATCAACCCAGAGAACCTTCATTTTTCCGTCCTCCTATTTATGTGAATGTGCCAATAATCGATATAATCTTAATAATAATTTTTTCTTCTGTCAAACAAAAAACCGCCTGATTGGCGACTTTGTTGGCTCCCCTGGATGGACGTTGTTAGAACCTCGGTGGTATAAACAAAAAAGCCTCGGCGAGTGCCTGAGGCTAGGTATGATATGCTTTTATAATTAGACTTTGATTTGGGCAAGTGTACTTTGGTATTCATCATTAAAAGAATCAATTCTCTTTTTTATTCTGCTCAACTTACTTTTGAATTTTATATCCTCAAAGAAAAGGTCTCTATAGTGGTCTCTCCACGCTTCTTTATGTAAAGGCAAACTTCTAAGAGCACGTGTGCCCCATAAAAATTCATAGCCTATTAGTGGATTTTTGACACGAGGAACATAGCGTTTTTTAATTCTCCCTCTTTTTCTCTTGAGTTTCTTAGTTTCTCGTGCAATTTTTGTTAATCTTTCCCCCAATTCCTGTTTTGGATTCGTATCCACTCTCTTGCCCCCCCCTTATTATGAATAAACTATTATTTGCTAATTAACTTTGGCACAGGATTAAATCTTTGTCAAACAAAAACCCCGCAAGATGCGGGGCAAGTCGGCTCCCCTGGATGGACGTTGTTAGAACCTCTCTGGCAACTGCTTGACTTATGATAACAGGTCTGTTTTTGAAACAAAAAGGCCTCGGCATAAGCCAAAGGCTTTAGATAAATGAACAAACATTTTTCCATTTCAATTATTGCGGACTTCTTTTCCTTTCTTGAATCCTTCGTTGTATGCTTCTCCAACAAAGAAAGGAACTACGATGTCACATTTCTTGCAAACCATTTTGTCCTCTGGCAATCTTGCCCATATACCAAAAGGCTCGAATTCGTGGACACAACGTGAAAGTATAGAAAGAACGCTATCAACGTAGATGTATTTTTTGTCCATTCCAGGCATCTTCTTGCCCTCCTTTTTGGGAATGTACTACGATATTTTAAATTATTACAATTTTTTTCTTATGTCAAACAAAAACTCGAGATATTAACTCTCGGGAGTTAGCTCCCCCTATGCGACGATGTTAGAACCTGTTTGATATCTATGCGGAAAATTTCTTTTCAGTTTATCTGTGCAAAAAGCACCACATAATTCTTGCCGTATACTTTAGCGCATTTCGGGCAGGTAGTGTATGAAAAATACAACTTTTTTAGCTTCCTACCTTTATTTTCAACATATTTCTTCATTTCCTGCGCCCATTTACCGACATTTTGATATGATCCTTCAAATACTTTGGTAAGAAATGCCCCTGAAAGCGTTGCCATTTTCGCACCTGGAACATCTTTTGAAACATCAATGTAAATATCCGCACCCCATGAGGATTTTTCATCAGTCAGCATTAATTGCTGTGGCGCTTTAGCGTTTGCTTTTTCAATCAGCTCCATATTCTTGATCACCTTTTTCCCCATATTAAGAGGAATATGCAAAAAGCTGGTAATATGATCTTTCACGAAAATTTTATTTTTCCATGCAATCTCTTTACCCTGCCATGGTTCAGGGTTAAATGGTTCGCAGCAGCCTGTTGGTTTTATTGCTTCTTGATCAATCATATTTTTATTTTATTATTTTATTGAATTAAACCTTTTATATATTCTATCAAAAAACCGCCCCTTTTACGAGACGGGTAGCGGCTCCCCTAGATGGACGTTGCTAGAACCTGTTTATGGTAAGTTTATTCAATTTTTTGAGGTTTTCCGATGGTTTTCCCAGTAGTAACGTCTACATTGACTTTGTAAAGGCTTCCGTTAGCGAGAAAAACATTCATAATAAATGTTTTTGAATCAACCCATTCTTGAAACGAAATTCCGTGTTGACCCCATCCAATCTCCATTTTTTTAATCTCTTCAATAAGTTGAGGATTTTCCGTATAGACACTCGAAGTAATAATGTTTCCATTTTCATCGATGATAACCATATCACTCATAGGCTCTCCCCCAAGTTCAATTACAATATATTTTTTATCACTGCCAAAAGATACATGAGGAATATTGGAAATTCCACGGAGGTCAAGGTCAATAATTTTTAAAGCTGAATCTTGACTAAGATTCTCGTTTGTTAAATAAATAGTAGAATCATAGAGTAATATCTTCTTTGTGGTTCCTTCTGAATCATAAAAAGTAAAAAGTGCTCCTATTTTGGTTGGATCAAATTTTTCTATCGCTTCGTCTTCGGCTTTTCCTGGTAATTTTATTTCTGTCACATTCCCTTCTGTTTTTTTAAACTTAGCTATCCACCAATATTGATAGCCCAAAATTCCTCCGCCAACAATGGCAGCCAGAATAACAACAATTAAGATGTATTTTAAGTTAGTTTTGCCTTGGGTAATGAAGGGCATATTTTTTATTTGAAGGCACCCAATAGATTATAAAATGGTTGTAGGATTGAAATAAATGCCAATGAATAGAAAAATAACCAAGGAATTAACAATAAAGCAATACTTGCCCAAATAGCAAACCCAGCTATCTCTCCTTTTCTATCTTTTTTCCTAAGATAAAACCAGTAGATAAAGCTTCCGACTGCGAATATGACAGGAATAAGGATAACCCAAGGAAATGGCGTTTTTATCTCTAATTCTTGATATGTTTCGCTTAATTTAAAAAAAACAAATACATAATAAAACGTAAATAAGCTATGTAAAATAAACGCTATAAATGTAATAATTTTTGCGGCTTTCATCTTCCCTCATTATACCCCCATCCCCGCAAAACAAAAACCCGAGATATCCACTCTCGGGAGTTGGCCTGTCCTGAACGAATGTGAAGGGCTCCCCAGTTCAAAGCTTATTATAATTTTAGAGAACAGGGATTATATGACTATGTTAAAGGAGAAATTGACGGAGATTAAAGGGATTTATAGAAGTCAATTTTTGGCGACGGCTTAGATATTTACCCCCCTTTGTTAATCATCATTTCTTAAATTGCTCAAGACATCTTGAATCCAGGCCTGACGGTATTCTCTCACATAGCTCAGGATTATTTAATTGTATTGCCGCACCTTCAAGACAGAAAGCTTCCAATATATCTCCCTCACGCTGCAAACTAAGTTTCTCGCAAATTCCTGAATCGTTTGTTTTACGAAAAAGATATTTAAAACAATCTTGCGGGGACCATTCTGGAAAAACCGTTTTAGGATAAAATTGAAATTCGTCATTAAGCCCTTCACCGATACACAAACTGGGATTATTATTTTTCAGTACGAGCGAGGAGATACAGTCATAACCAGAAGAGCTCGTCCCCAGTTTTTTGCATAATTCAATATCATTATTTGCAATAGCAATTTCAACAATACATTTCTTTTTTTCTTCTCCTCCAGTGACGCCTGGGCATAAATCCGAGGTCTTAAGAAGGACTTTTTGAGTACAATTGGTTTCGGCAGCCTTTACCATATCTACACAAGAAGCCCAGCTACTATGGGCCCAGCCTTTTTCAAATTGGGCTTCCATACAATTTCGTTTATCGTATTTCAGCATATTAACGCACAAAGAATTATCCCCAAGTTCTACAGCTAAAGTTTCTACACAATTCCTATAGCCGCTCCAAATTATTGTTTTTCTTTTCTCTCCCTCGTCCTTTATTTTTTCGCAAAACGATATATCTTTTGATTGAAGTGCCTTTGTCGTTAAACCATCTATTATTTTTGGCAATTGATAAGACCTAATAATAAAAAAGACCGTATAGATAGCGATAACAATGATAAAAACCAGACAGACTTTTATTATTTTTGAAAATAAATCCTCTTTTTTAAAGTAATAAATAGACGATAAAATTAAACAAAAAAGTATTTGAATAATTACTGGCCAGTACCATATAGGCGTTACAATATCGCAACTGGCTGCTGCGGGATCAAAAAGACCAGTCATGCAGTAGTAGCTACGAGAGAAAAGTCCAAGAGGAATAAAGATCAGAATATACAAAATAATCGGCCATATAAAGAGTGAATATTTCTTTTCTTTTAATCGTGGGGTTAATATGAAGGGTAAGATATAGAATGGAGAATATAATAAGAGAACCTCTCCGAAAATGGAAAGTGGTTTACCGGGAGACAAACGAAGCCCCACTGCATTTAACCAAATTATTAATATGATTCCGTAGGAAATGAGCCAAAAAAGAAATATAACTAAGATTGTGTCTCTTTTTTTTACGATATTTTTATTTTGAACCTCCATAAATTTATTCTTCCCTCATTATACCCCTTCCCCTGCAAAACAAAAACCTGAGATATTCACTCTCGGGGGGGGTGGCTTGTCCTGAACGAATATGAAGGGCTCCCCAGTTCAAAGCTTATTAATTCCGAAGGAATCAAGGTTCTGAGAAGCGAAGCAACGAGGGTTCTTATAATTCTAGAAAACAGAGATTATATGGCGGGGATGAAGGAGAAACTAGCAGAGATTAATGATTTTTATAGAGATTTAAGGTTATCCCCTTCTACAAAATAAGATTAAATAAATATCCCGTAAAAATTATCCCTATTCCAATAATACCTGCGAATATAATAATTAGTTTCGTTTTCATAACTTTCCGCAAAATCAGAAATTCTGGCAAAGATAATCCAGTTACCGCCATCATAAAAGCAAGTGTAGTTCCCATAGATACGCCCTTTTCAGTCAAAACGCTAACGAGCGGGATAACGCCCGCCGCATTAGAATAGAGAGGAATACCAATAAGCACCGCCAAAGGCACTGCATACCATTTTCCGCTACCAGCATATCGGGCAATTAGTTCAGTCGGCACATAGCCGTGTATCCAAGCCCCAATTCCAATCCCGACAACAATAAATAACCAAACTCTTTTTAGAATACCAATAGTATAATTGCTTGCGTAAGCAATCCTCTTTTTCCAAGATAATGAGGGTAATTCAAGCTGATTGCCCTTTTTGTTTTGTGAAAAATTTTCTACAAGGTTTTCAACCTTCAACTTACCGATAATGATTCCCGAGAAAATAGCAATAACTAATCCGCTTCCGATATATAGCAAAGCTATTTTCCAACCGAATAATCCGAAGAGAAGGATTAAAGCTACTTCATTTATTATTGGAGAAGCGACAAGGAAAGAGAATGTTACGCCAAGCGGAACGCCTGCTTCAATAAACCCTAAAAACAGCGGTATCGCCGAACAGGTGCAGAAAGGCGTTATTATGCCGAATAACGAGGCGAGAATATTGCCAATAAACTTTTTTTTGTAAGAAAGAATCCCTTTAATTTTTTCTGGCGGCAAGAAAGAACGCACGATAGAGACGATAAAGATAATTACTATCAATAAAAGAAAAATCTTAATAACATCGTAAATAAAAAAATCAACCGCTTCTCCCAGAAGCGTCTTCGGCGTAATAGAAAATAGCTGGTAGGTTATCCAACCAGCGAATAATTTAATCATTTTTCGTCAGTATTTTTATAATATCTTCAACCGAAGGAATAACTCCGTAAGTTGCGACTTTTTCGTTGATAATCAATGCAGGGGTGCTCATAATCCCGTAACTCATAATATCTGAAATTTCGGTGATTTTTATAACTTCGGCATCTATATTGAGCTGCCGTAAAGCCTCATTGGTATTTTTTTCCAATTGTTTACAATTCGGGCAGCCAGAGCCCAAAACTTGTATTTTGATTTCTTTATCCATGGGTTTGTAAAAAATTAGTTAATAATGAATTGAGTTTTTCCATTTCTTTTTTATTGATCCAATAAATCATTTTGAGCCCTTCCTTGTGGGAATCTATAAAGCCGGCGTCTTTTAGCACCTTCAAATGGCGTGAGGCAAGATTCTGGGGAATGTCCAGATCTTTCCAGATATCGCAAACGCATCTCTCCCCTTTCTTCAAAACACAAAGTATCCTTAGGCGGTTTTCCTCGGCAATTATTCCTAAAAGATTAGCTGTTTTACTAATCTTTTTATTGGATTTAATATTTTTCAAACACTTATGTTTCATAGTATATCAATATATATTGATATATTACCAAAAGTTAAAATTCATGTCAATATGTTACATTAAAAAACAAAACCGCCGATTATGGTGGTTTTGTCCTATAGCTTAATTTACACCTATCTCAGCGTCCAGCCTCCATCCACAATTATCGTCTGGCCTGTTATATAACTGGACTTATCCGATGCAAGGAAAATAACGGCGTTGGCGATGTCTTCAGGTTCGCCCATTCTCGCCAAAGGGATCATGGCTATGGTCTGCTGTCGTATCTCTTCGGTCGGAGATTGAGCTCCGGGAGTATTGATGGAACCTGGCGCTACGGCGTTAACGGTTATATTTTTTGGAGCAAGCTCCAAAGCAAGAGCCCTAATCATGCTATTTATGCCGCCCTTTGAGGCGCAATAGTGAGTTAATCCTGAGAAACCGACAAAAGCGGCAATTGAAGAAATGTTTATTATCCTTCCTCCTTCCGGCATGAATTTTAAAACTTGTTGAGAACAAAGAAAAACGCTTTTTAAATTAACATTCATGACTTTATCCCAATCAGATTCTTTCATCTCCGCAAAAGGGACAAAAGGATATATTCCCGCGTTATTGACTAAAATATCAAGCGTACCAAACTTCTCTACCGTTTCAGAAATCATCTTATCAACTTCTGCTTTCTTTGAAACGTCGCATTTTATGGCTATGGCCTTAGAACCAATTGCTTCTATCTCAGAAATAACCCGTAAACAATCTTCTTGGTTAATGTCGCTTACTACGACAGAACATCCTTCTTTAGCTAAAGCCAAGGAAATTCCCCTGCCTATTCCTCTGCCGGCACCGGTTACTATTGCAACTTTATCTTTTAATATCATATTTTTCTATCTTAATGATTATTTTACTATAGCAAAAAACCGCCTGTTTGGCGATAAATAAAAATACTCTGCTATCCCAGAGTATTTTTTATGGAGGTTGCATTTTTCATTCGACTATCTCGATCCTAATTAAGAGAACAGATATCTGATATCTATCCATCTTGACTTATTATTATTGTTTTCCATATTATTTATTGATTATGAAATTACTAATAAAATATCCGCCAAACAATAAAGCAAAGAATAAAATAATAAAAGCGATTGCTGCATCTTCAATAGCAAATTTTAATGCCTTTTTCTTGTTTGTAAAATGACGGGAAAATTCTTCATATGTGATAAGAAAAACCATTAAAGCTCCTATAGGAATTAAAAACAAACCGACTACTATTAATACGAAGATGAAGCTAGTTTGCATAATTGGTTGATTTCGAATTTATAAAAAAAGATTTTGAATTGATCTTTCAAGTGCACTGAACTTGTCAATTCGTCCACGGAGATTAATCTCTTGATTTGATATTTCATCTGTGGTTTTTTTCTTTGCCAAGAGTCCTGTTTCCAACGCTCGCAATACATCCTCCTGCATTAATTTTACTGTATCGCCAAATACCACCCGATAATCTCGAACAAGTTTTTCCATTCGTTGCGAAAAATCATAACGGAGTTTTCCGCAGTGGCGGTCAATGAGCATTTCAGCTCTTTCTTTTACTTCTTTCAAAATTAATTTATGAGCAATAGATTTGGGCAGTATTTTCTTTACTACATCAAAGGTCATGCTCAATATATCTTCCTCATCCTCGGTTTGGAACCTGAATTCGATTTCTGTTGGAAGCGTTTCCTGAATTCTAATTTCTCTCTTGGTTATACCAAAAAGTTCCGACGAAGAGGTAAAAATCTTTTCAAAAATATTATTCATGCGTCTTACGAAACGGCTAATTGTTTTTTTAAGCTGCTCTTTCAAAATCTTCTCTTCTTGCTCTCGCCAGGCGCTGAATATGTTCCTAATCTGAGTAGCCATAAACCAGTTGATGAGCTCGATAAATTCTTTGTTGCTTTTCCCCTTATTCGTCGAAATAAACTCATCGATTTTTGCGATGAGGAATTTTGTTTTTTCCTGTTTTAATTTTTCAAGGTCTTCTACGAGCACTCCATTACAAAGCGCCTTAACTTCTTCGGTAAGAAGCCGACCGCTATCAATGCATTCCTGATTAATATCAGAAAGGAAGAATTTGAAGCTATTCAGTTTATCTTCCAGCTCCTGAAGCGGGATGCGAAGCGATTTTTCTTCGAGTTCGGCAAGAAGCATTTCTTCGCCAATTATGCCTTTTATCTTTTCAGCAGACGAATTAAGCAAAACCCTACCTTTTTCTTCCAAGAGAAATTTTTCAAGCGCCTGCTCAAAATTAAGCAAACCACTCTTAACCACCTTCATATGATCATTTTTGATCTTACCTTTAAGAGCGTCTTTCGCGGAAAGAGGATAAATTATTACATCATTAAATCCAGCTTGCTCCTCAATAACTTTTTTCGTAAAAGCAAGGGATTCCTGCCGATCGGAATCATTTACCATGTCAATTTTGTTTTGTATAAAAAATACTCTAGAAACATTCTTTTTCAAATCCTGTAAGAAAATGAGTTCGGCTTGGGTTAATGGTGGGTCAACACTCACTAAAAATATGGCGGCATCGGATTGTGGCAAGTATTGATATGTTGTTTTCGTATTGTGGTCATATGTAGAAGCTACGCCAGGAGTATCGATAATTTGGACTCCACTTTTAAGATATACAGATGGATAGGAAATCTCTACCCGGCTTACATCCTTTTTATTTTTAGGGTTGTGTTTTTCAGTCACATAAAGCTGAATATCCTCTATCGGAATTTCTTTTTTTGAACCGTCGTTCATTAAGGCAATAGCATTTAATTTCTCGCCGTACTTAAGTATCGTAATGATTGAGGTAAGCGGGATAATGGAGGTTGGCAAAAGATCTTGACCGAGAAGTGTATTGATAAGAGTTGTTTTACCGCGCTTGAATTGCCCCACCACGACAAGCGAAAATATATTCGCCTCAAGTTTATCTTGAATTAATTGCACCATCTCCTTTGAACGATTGCTTGCGGCAACATTGTTAAGATCGGTAAGAACGTTATTTAATTCGTTTTTTGTTTTTGAATAAGAATTAAGCATATTTTATCTCGTCAACGTAGGAGTTTTTTATCTAAATGATTCTCGCAAATTTTTATTATGCTTACTGCACGATAAGTATCTTCTATTGTCGGTATACTCATTAATGGCGCCCTACCGAAACCACCACTAGCACGCTGGCAACTATTAACAAATCGAATAATTTTACTAACATCGGGCAGTGGTTTGCGGATTAATGTCAAGCTCTCAACAATGTAAAATAGATCTTCTAAAAAATCACAATCATCCCACCTTTTCATCAGATAATTATAAATTCTTTCTTTAACAGGGGGGCTGAAAGAAAAAAGTTTCAAAATAGATAAAGCATGGTAGGTCGCCATCAAATGCGATTCTCTGCCTCGTCCGAATCCGCCATTTTTATTCTGCAAAGAAACAATTAATTTAATTATTTTTTCTCTATTTACTATTTTAAATTTTAAATCTTGGCTTAAGGTAACTAAATGGAATAAATTTTTGAATTCTTTACCAACAGCACTGAAATAATTCATCGCAGACGAAAAACCCTTTCGGCTTAATTTTTTATTTTCCGAATAAATAGATGCGCCTTGAGAGACAATATCTTTATAATAATCAACCAAATATTTTCTGTATTTCTTGAATGCTCCGACTTGCAATCCTAATTCCTTGTATGTTTCAACAGCTAAAAATATTCCGAAGAGATTATTTAAATCTCCTTCAGATTCTGTTTGCCTCCAAAATAGTTCAACAGATTTTGTATTTTCTATTTTTACATTAAGAAGTCTTAATGTCTTTACCGCCAAATAAGTTTCCAAGCCGCTTGACGGCTCGACTTGCGCGAAGAAATATCCGCCATCTGGCAAGTGGCAATCTTCTATATACTTAACTATTCCTTGCTTATCTATCGAAGGGTTTATATGGCTGTCTTGAAGTGCATTAAGGTAACTAACCATAGAATTAAGAAAATAAATATCCCCTACCTTAAATGGTAGAGGTCATCAGTCTAAATAGACACTTTAGCGAACCTCATCGCCTTTTTCATAATATCAGAAAAATTAAGCGATGGGAAGGAGTTTTCGCCTCTATTTAAAATGTTTTTTTTGCGAATTTTCTATAAAAACTTTTGCTTCGCTAGTGGGACGATATTAGAATCTGTTTATTTCAAGTTTTATCTTTTTTCCTAAAACGATAAACAAAAAGGCGGATATGAGTGCCATAATGCTGCCAAAGATAAATGGCACGCTAACGCCAATGTAAGTCCAAAGCAATCCGGCGATAAGAGAAGCAAAAAAAGTGCAAAGACCGATTGTGGTCTGATATATGCCAAAGGCCGTACCTGTCTTTTCTTGAGGGACTAAATTAGAAATGTAAGCCTTTCCCACGCCTTCGGTGAGGGCCATATACATTCCGTAAACCGGGAAAAGGAGCCAAAGGAAAAGACTGGAATGTGCCAAGCCAAAAAAAAGATACACAGCGGAAAAAAGCAAAAAACCAGCCAAAAGCACTTTTTTAGGCCCGATTTTATCAGAGATAATTCCGGCGGGCGTTGAAAATATGGCATAGGAAAAGTTGAAAAGAACATAGGCCAGTACAACTAAAATCAATGACAAACCCAAATTTTGCGCTCGCAAAATTAAAAAGGCGTCCGAACTATTGCCCAAGGCAAAAATGAAACTAATCAATAAAAAAATCTTAAAAGATGGGTTAAGTTCGCGCCAACTAAAATGAAAAGCAAGGGAATGATTTACTTCTTTCTTTCTTTCTTTCACAAAAAAGAGCAACAAAAGAATCCCAATAAAAGCCGGGATAAAGGCGAGAAAGAAGATTAAGCGAAATTTATTATCTAAAAAATGAATTGCCAAAAGAGCTATGAGCGGCCCGACTACTGCTCCCAAAGTATCAAGCGCCCGATGAAAGCCAAATGATCTTCCGCGAACCGAATTTTCCGAACTTTCGGCAATCAAGGCATCTCGGGCAGAAGTTCGCGTTCCTTTGCCAAAACGGTCAACAAATCTGGCAATCAAAACAAATGGCCAACTAAAAGCCAAGCTTAAAAGTATTTTAGAAATAGCTGAAAACGAGTAACCGGCAGCAATAAAAGGTTTTCTTTTTTGCCATTTATCAGAGAGCCAGCCGGAGACAACTTTTAAGACACTGGCGGTTGATTCGGCTATGCCTTCTATTAAACCGACAATCGCTACTGGCGCGCCTAAAACACTAGTAAGAAAAATCGGGATGATGGGATAAATCATCTCCGAAGCCACATCATTAAAAAAACTAACCAATCCCAAAACAAAAACATTTTTAGAAATACCAAATTTATTTTTCATAACTTTCTTCAATTCTACCAAAAAATCGCCTGATTGGCGATTTCTCTTGTCTCCCCTGGTGGGACAATGTTAGAACCTAGTTTTGAGAAACTTCTCCAACAATATAATCAATTTGATATTATTATTCACGTGTCATCATTTCGGTGTATATGTTTTTGTTTATTCCATGCGATGTCTCTTTGCTTTTTAAGTTCTTCTAACTCTTTCTCGGCTCCTAGTTTAAACTCCACATTTAATTTTTCAAGAATATTATAAAAAAGATCATAACTAGTTGGAAACATTTCATATAATCCATTCTGATTTGGGCTACCATGGCTTTTTAATGTTTTCTCGGAATAATCTTTAATATAGTCATCTAGGGTAGAAATTGCAGGATGTGTATAACAACATAATCTCTTATATAAAGGAAACATACTGGTTCCAACAGTTTTTATACGATATGTAATTGCTTTTTGAGACCACCCCAAAGACTTTTTCGGAAAAAGATATTCCCGTTGATCGTACTCCTCATTAATGCGTTTTTCATTATCTATAGTGCTCTTATATATTGATGGCACGGCCATCCACTGCAGATCATTTTTAA
>Ga0315289_10000888_pt1 | contig 46179 bp, 44 predicted proteins | sample YL17G11_40_MG_FD_203452 | JGI IMG/M metagenome (GOLD analysis project Ga0315289, IMG submission 203452) | Sediment microbial communities from Yellowstone Lake, YNP, Wyoming, USA - YL17G11_40 | ecosystem: Environmental > Aquatic > Freshwater > Lake > Sediment | place: USA: Wyoming | collected... | reverse complement strand
CCCGGAGGCCCTGGCGGATCAGGCGGATGGAATCCAGGGTTTCGGTCAGGCGGACCAGGGTCCGGGCCAGGTTGTCGCAGCCGGTCTGGACCTTCTTTTCCGGGATCAGGTGCTCGTAGGCGGAATAAGGGTGGTCGATCCGGGCGTCAATCGGCACCCCGGAGCCCCGGGCGGTCGGACCGGTCACGCAATAAGCCAGGGCGTCCTCAGACTTGAGCACGCCCACGTCCTTCAGGCGCATCATCAGGGGGGTGTCCCCGCCGATCGCGTCGATCACCTGGAGCCATTCCCGCTCCACCTCGGCAACCACTTCGAGAATCTTGGGTTTCTGCTCGGCGGTGATATCCCGGCGCACCCCGCCGACCAGGTTCATCCCGTAGGTTTTCCGGTTCCCGGTGATCTGCTCGGCCAGCCACATGACCGGCTCGCGCATCCGCCAGGTCTGCATCAAAATGGTATCGAACCCGAGGACGTGCCCCCCGATTCCCAGCCAGAGGAGGTGGGAATGGACCCGCTCGATTTCGAGCAGGATGCTGCGGATGTAGCGGGCCCGGAGGGGGACCTGGATTTCGGCGGCTTCTTCTACGGCTTCACAGTAACACGTACTGTGGATATAACCTCATATCCCTCATATGCGTTCGGCCAGGAAGACGGTCTGGTTGTAGGTCAGGGCCGAATCCGCGATCTTCTCGATCCCGCGGTGGTTGTAGAATCCCCGGTAATCACAGCCTACCACCGTCTCGCCTTCCACGAAAACCCGGAAGAGGACCGGTTCCTCGAGGACCGGGAAGAACGGGCCGATCGGAACCACGGTGGCGTTCTCCGGGGGCTCGATCGGCGGGGGGGCCATGCCCACGGCCGCCGGCGGCCGGAACCGGTAATCAAAATCCCTTCTTAAAGGATGGAGGTCGGCCGGCCAGTCGTCCGGAAGGGCTAACCGCCGGGGATCCACGGTCCCCCTGGCCTTGATCCCGAGGAGATCCTGAAACTCCCGCTCCGCCCAGCTGGACCCGGGAATCAGCGAGGTGATGGAATCGATCTCGGGCTGGTTGGGGTCCAGGGAGGATTGCAGGAGGATAAACATCTTGTCCGTATCCAGGGAAAAGATGTGGGTGGTCTGGAAATCCCGGTGCGTGGGGCGCCGGTCCACCCCCACGATGGTGTTGAAACGGGCCTTGAGCTCCCGGAAAAGGTACTCGGTAATGGGGCGAATCGCCGCCGGGCGGATCGAGAGGTAAACCTTCTTGCTCACCGGCTCCCGGGCGGAGATGATCTCATTCGGGAACTTGGCTTTGAGATTCTCGATTAATTTGCTGCCGGTTTCAAAAGCCACTCTATATTTCCTCCTTAAACTTCTAACTCAGCCAGATCATGATCGCCACCAGCGCCGCGATCCCGATCACCTGGTAAAGCAGGTAGGCCTGCGGAATCCCCACGTGGGTCCGGCGGAATTTCTGGGAAAAGAGGAGCAGGAAATCCACGAAGGGGTAGTAAAAAACTTTGTCGAAATCGAGCCCCTTGTAGGCCCGACCGGGACGTTGGATCTTGTGAGTAGCCAGCTCCGGATAAACTAATCTTTCAAAATAAGCCACCAAAGGAATGTAAAAGCTCCCCGCCCGATAGCGGATTTCGTCGGTCTCGTAAACCTCGCCGCAACTCCAGACCGGAACCGTCCGGCTTCCGGCCCGGCCCAGGCGGGAAATAATCAAGGCCACCAGCAGGCACCCGGTGAGAACCAGGAACCCGGTCACCGGGAACCAAGCCCCGCTTTCCCCGCCCCCTAGTACCGGAACCAACCCGAATCGGGAATTACCAAAGATTTGTTGGAGAGGGGGTAGGGTCGTCCCAAACAACGATTCCCCGAAGACCGAGTACATCAATCTTAGCGGAACCCATGGGAAAAGACCTAAGAGAAGGCAGAAAAGAGCCAGGGCATATTGGGAAAGGCGCATGGAAAAGGGAACGTCTATGCCGGGCCGAAGTTGAGACGCCAGCTTCTTCCCGAGACTTCCTCCGAAGGAAGTACTGAAAAACTTTAAAAAGGAAGCCAAGGTGACTGAACTGATAAAAATCGCCACTAATCCGAAAAATATAAATACCGGTAATTTGATCCCCCCGATAATTGTAGTTTGATAAATAAGCCATTTACTTATAAACCCATTAAATGGAGGGATTCCCGCGATGGAAAAGGAGGCAACCAGGGTCATCCAGGCCGTGGCGGGCATGACCGAATAGAGGCCGCCCAGCCGGTTTAAATCCCGTGTTCCCGTCTTATAAAAGATGGAGCCTGCGTTCAAGAAGAGGAGACTTTTGAACATGGAGTGGTTAATCACATGGTAGATCGCCGCCATGGTGGCGATCGCCGAGAGGACCGGGTTGATTTTCAGGAAGGCCAGGCCCGTACCCAAGCCCAGAAGGATATAGCCGATCTGTCCGATGGAATGGAAGGCGAGGAGCCGCTTGGAATCATGCTGAACCAGCGCCGAGATGGTGCCCATGAAAAGCGAGATCGTGCCGAAGGCGGCGATCACCACCCCGAAGCCGAAGGTCTGGTTGGAAACCGGAAGGAGGAAGAAGAAAAGCCGGAGGAAGCCGTAGATTCCCATCTTGATCATGACCCCGGAAAGCATGGCCGAGACCCCGGAAGGGGCGGCCGGGTGGGCGTCCGGGAGCCAGGTTCCCACCGGGAACATCCCGGCCTTGGTGCCGAAGCCTAGGAGGAACAGGGCCAGGATGACAGAAAGCTTGATCGGGCTCCCCACGATCATGACCGCCATGGCGTCGCGCAGGCGGAGGAAGGCGAAAGAACCCACCTCGGCCTGGAGCAGGATGGTGCCTATTAACATCGCCGCGGTCCCGACGTGGGTCATGACGAAATACTTGAGGCCGGCCTGCAGGATGTCTTGATCTTCCTTTTCGTAAACCACCAGGAAATACGAGGTCAGGGTCATGAACTCCCAGAAAACGTAGAAGAAGAACATGTCGGTCACGACCACGACCCCGATCATCCCGGCGATGAAAAGAATCAGGAAGGGATAGAACCGCACCAGGCTCTGGTGGGGATAAATATCCATGTAACGGTAGGAATAAAGCGTGCCGAAGAAAGAAACCAGGCCGATCAGGACGAGAAAGATGGCGGAGAGATGATCGACGCTGATGGAGAGCTGGGCCCCGATCGTGGGCAGGGACATGAGCGGGTGCATCAGGGTCCGCGGGCCCAGGGTGAAAACTCGGTAGGCCACGTAGAGCAGGGTGGCGGTAATGATCGTGACGGAGAGAACCCCGATCGCCCCGGAAAGCTTGCGGGAGCGGGCCGTGAGCGCGGTGAGGAGCGTCCCCAGCACCACGGTCGCGATGAAAATGTTAATTACCTGCACTAATAATCCTCCGCCCGCCTAAAACAATATTGGAAACCTTCCGGAAGTCAATGGTCGTCGCTAGGACTTTTCCGGTAGTTTCCCGATTTCCTTGTAGTTGAACACCGGCCCGTCCACGCACACGTACTTGTGGCCGATGGCGCAGTGTCCGCATTTTCCCACCCCGCATTTCATGTACCTTTCCAGGGTGGAAACGATATTCTCCGGTTTGAACCCCAGCTTGGAGAGTTCCATGATGGCGAAACGAATCATGATCGGCGGACCGCAGACGAAAACCACGGTGTTCTCGACGATCAGGTTGCACTTGGGGAAAAGGGTGGTAACCACCCCGACATTGCCCTTCCAGTTGGCGTCCCCCACGTCCACGGTCATCCCGAAGCGAATCTCCGACATCTTCTCCCATTCCTTGAGCCGGTCCTGGTAAACCTGGTCGGCGGGCGTGCGCGCCCCGTAGAGAATCAGGAAATCCTTGAACGCGGAACGGGCGTCCAGCATCGGCTCGATCAGGGAGCGCAGGGGGGGAAGCCCGATGCCGCCGCCGACAAAGATGATGTTCTTCCCTTTGTATTCGTCGAAGGGGAAGCCGTTACCGAAGGGGCCGCGGATCCCCACCAGGTCTCCAATTTTCTTCTGGTGGAGCGCCCAGGTGACCGCCCCGACCGCCCGCAGGGTGACCCGGAAGGTTTCGGGACGGTTGGGATTGGAAGCCAGTCCGAACGGCGCCTCCCCCACCCCGAGGGCCGAGATTTCCAGGAACTGTCCCGAGCGAAATTTAAAAGCCTGCTTGACCTTGGGGTCGGCAAACTCGAACTCGAAGGTCTTGGTATCGTAAGTCTCGTCTTGAATCTTGATAATCCGGGCCAGGTTGGGCAGATAAATGTTGCTCATGGTCTCAGCCTATTTCCGGAGCCTTTCCACCACGGTGGGCATGCCGACCTCACCCGGGCAGGCGGTAATGCAGCGCCCGCAGCCGACGCACCCAATCCGGCCATCCCGTTTTAAATATTGATAACTCAACTTGTGGAAAAATCTGCGTTTGAACCGCTCCCCCTTCTCGCCGCGGGGATTGTGGCCCGAAACCTCCCGGGTGAACCCGGAGTAATCGCAGGAGTCCCAGAAACGGTAGTGGCACCCCTTCTCCCCTTCATTAAGATAGCCCACCCCGAAGCAGCTGCAGCAGGGACAGACAAAGGCACAGCCCCCGCAGTCAAAACATTTCTCCCCCAGCTCGGTCCAGGTTTCGGGGGTCACGGCGTTGGAGGTGATCCGCCGGATGGCGGTGCTCATATAGGAAGTCGGATCGGGCTGGAAGCTATTCCGGGATTTTTCCTCCAGCGCCTCCCGGGTTTTCACCGCGGAGGGATCCGCCTTCGCGAACAGCTTGGGGTTGGCCTCGATCAGCGCCTTCCCCTTCGAGCTCTTGCACTCCACCAGGTAGCTGTCCTGGAGATCCACGAGCTGGATATCGAACTCGTCCCGCTCCGAATCCAGGAAGGGCCCGCCCTCGCAGCAGACGCAGAAGCAGTTCTTCACCGGCTGGTTGCAGGCCATTGTGACCAGGATCAGGTTGTTCCGGCGCCGCCAGTAGTAACAATCGCTGAAGTTTTCCTGGTAGAACTTGTCCAGCCAGTAGATGCCCGAGGTATCGCAGGAGCGAATCCCCAGGACCACGGCGGTTTTCTTCTCTTCCGGGACGGTGAGCTCGTAATCCCCGCCCTTCCGGGTAAAGTGAAAGAGGTTTTCCGAATGGGGCAGGACCAGGTCCTTCGCCGGCAGGTACGGCAGGGTCGCGGTTCCGCTCAGGAGGTTGAGATCGACCGCCATCTGGGTCGGAGCGAAGAAGATTTCCTTTTCCACCCGGGTGGGGGCGAGGACCTCCTGGGTCCGGGCCAGGGCTTCCACCCAGCGGTTCACATCCTCTTTCCGGAGAATATATCTATCCATTTCAGGCCTTCTCCACCGTGACCAGCAGACTGGGGAAATAAACCGACCGGGTCACCGGATCGATTTCACCCTTCCCCGCCACGCTCTCCACCAGATTCAGGAAATGCGAGGACAGCACCAGGGTCCGCCGGGGCACGCCCTCATCCGCCTGCAGCGCGACCTGGAGCTCGCCCCGCTCGGAGCGGATCTTCGCCTTTTCTCCGGGCCGGAACTTGAAGTCCTTGGCATCCTGCAGGTTCATTTTCAGCGCCGGCCGCTCGGCTTGGTACTCGATGTACAGGACCGGGGACTCGGCGATCATCCGGTTGCGTTCCCAGGCGTAAAGGGTATTGGGAATCAGGAGGAGGAACTTGTCCGCGCTTTCCAGCACCGGGAGCACCGCGGACTTGGGCGGGGCGGACGCGAGCCGCGGCGGGGCCAGGAGCGCACCGGCCTCGGATTCCACCTCGGGCCCGGTGATTTTCTCGTAACCCGGGACGGCTTTGCCGATTTCCTTCCGGATCGCGGCCGCCGGTCCTCCGGGCAAGGACTTTCCGAGAGCCTGCGCGAGCTCGGGCAGTACCTCGGAAAGGCCTCGACTTTCGCCCCGGGGCGAAAGGGCCGGCCGGGAAAGCTGGATCCGCCCCTCGCAGCTGGTCAGGGTGCCTTCGCTCTCCGCGAAGAGCGGCAGGGGCAGCACGACGTGCGCGAGCTTGGCGGTATCATTCTTAAAGCGCCCGGCCCAGAGCACGAAATCCAGTTTCTTGAGCTTCTCGAGCAGGGCGGCCTTGGGCAGGTGCACGGAGAGATCCTCGGCGAAAACCAGGAGCCCCTTGACCTTGCTTTCCGGGGCCAGCATCTCTTCCAGATTCAGGCCTCCGGCCGGGGGCCGGATCCCGAGATCCCAGGCTCCGCGGAGATTGGGCGAGCGGCTCAGGGCCAGGAGGTTGGGAAGATCCTTGGCCGAGGCCCGGCGCTCGATCAGATAATTGATCAGGGCCAGCGCGCTGGCGCTGGGGCCCAGCTGGTCGGCTACGAACACCAGGCCCGCGCCGGGTTTGCCCAGCAGGTCCAAAACCCCCAAAGGAATATCGCGTTTCGCGGCCAGGGCGGCGGGCAGACGGTCCGCCGGGACCGGAATCAAGGTCTTGTAAAAATGATCGGCCTTGGCCGCGGAGGCGTCCGCCAGGATAATCTGCGCTCCCTGCTGGAAGGCCTGCACTACCCGGGAGCCGACCGGGGAAAAGTCCCGGTGGGCGTCCCGCCCGACCACCAGAACCGCCGGGCTTTCTTTCAGGGCGGGAATTGAGCCGACCGCGCCGATCCCTTCGCCGAAAAGCTGATTCAGCGCCGAGAGCGCCGCCGCGGCCCCGAACCGGTAGCTGCCGTCCAGATTCTTGGTCCCGATCACCTGGCGGGCCAGGAGGGAGACGAGATAATTATCTTCGTTGGAGAGCCAGGGGGAGCCGATCACCCCGATGGATTCGGGCCCGTGCCGCCCGATCAGGTCTTTGATTTTCTCCCCGCTTAATTTCAGGGCCTCGTTCCAACCGGTCTCCTTCATCCCCTCGCCTTCCCGGACCAGGGGCTTGACCAGGCGGTTCACGCTCCGGAGGTTCTGGAACCGGTTCCAGCCCCGGTGGCAGAGCCGGCCCTGGCTGACCGGGTGAGTGGTGCTGGGGATTACGCCCCGGGCCTCGCCGTCCTGGGTCCGGACGAACATGCCGCAGCCGCAACTGCAGAAGCTACAAATTGTCGGAGTGTTTTTGATCACTTTGAACCCAGATTCCTACAATTCCCAGCCTTAGTAATTAAGCACCCTCCAAATTGAGAATTACATTACTTGAACTCAAAAGCCGATGTCAAGTGGTTTGACTCAGCGCGCCAAACGATCTGGAAACCCTCCCTTATTTCACTTCCTCGAACATGTCCTTGGCCGCGCCGCAGACCGGGCAGGTCCAGTCATCGGGCAGCTTCTCGAACGGGGTTTTCGGAGGAATCCCGCCATCCTTGTCCCCCAGCGCCGGGTCATAAACATACCCGCAGATCGTGCATTCGTATTTCTTCATTATTATTTACCCCCTTGTTAGGAATAATGAATTTTAACTACCGGGTTACGTCTATCGGTTGGGCCGCTCGTATCGTCAAACGGCTCCGTCTTTCGGATTTTAAACCGCAACCGTGGAACCCAACCGAAACGAGCCGCGCAACCGCAACCGACAAATTTGACCTGTTCATAATATTTATTTCACTTAATCTTTTCCGCGACCGCCTTCCCCAATGAGAAGCACCGCTTCAGGGCTTCGCGGTCGGGGACGTACTTGACCTTTAATCCCTCGCTTAACAGGTTGATCTTCATCTCTTTCAGGATTCCCTCGATCTCCCCCACCGACTCCCCGCTCCAGCCGTAGGAACCGAAGGCCGCTCCCGAGAGATTCTGGGGCCGGAGACCCTTGAGATAGGTCAGGCAGTCGGCCACGGTCGGGAACAACCCGTTGTTCAGGGTCGGGGAGCCCACCAGGAGCGCGCCCGCCCCCAGGATTTCCGTGGCCACGTCGCTGCGATGGCAGGATTTCAGGGAGAGGAGTTTCACGCCCGCGCCCCCGGCCGCGAGCCCCTCTCCGATCGCCCGGGCCATCTTTTCGGTGCTCTGCCACATGGTGTCGTAAACCACCACGGCCTGGCGGGAGGGCTTCTGGGCGGCCCAGCGGGCGTAGGATTGGAGAATCCAGTCCAGGTTTTTCCGGTATATCGGCCCGTGATCGGGGGCGATGATCTTGATCGGAAGGTTGAGCTTCCCCACCCGCTCCAGGAGCTTCAGGATCAGCGAGGAATAGAGGAGCAGGATGTTGGCGAAATACCTGGCCGCTTCCCAGGAGAGGATCTCAGCGGGGATCTCGTCGGCAAACCTTTCGCTCGAAGCCAGGTGCATCCCGAAGCCGTCCTGGGAGAAAAGGAGGGCGTCATCGTGGAGATAGGTGACCATGCTGTCGGGCCAGTGGAGCATCCGGGTCTCGAGGAAGGTCAGCTTGAGCTTCCCGAGGTTCAGGCTCTCCCCGTCCTTCAGGGGGATGATCTCCTGGTCCAGATGGAAATGCTCCTGCAGGGTCCTGGCCCCCATCACCGAGGCGAAAACCTTCTCGGGTCTCAGGAGCTGGATCATCTCCGGCAGGGACCCGGAATGGTCCATCTCGGAATGATTAGAAATTAGCTGGCGGATCTTTCCGGGTTCGACGACCGAGGCGATCCGGGAGAGCATTTCCTCCCGGAACGGGGCCTTGACCGTGTCCACCAGGGTGACCGGGTCGGACAGGATCAGGTAGGCGTTGTAGGTGCTGCCCCGGCCGGTCAGGTACCCGTGAAAATCGCGGATCGACCAGTCGATCGCCCCCACCCAGTACACATGCTCGGAGATTTTGACCGCGGAAAAAGGTTCCGGCATCGTCGCGCCCCTTCCTTATCAAAAGGGTCCCAGGGTCCAAGGATTCCAGGGTTCTAGGGTTCCAGGGTTTGAAAAATTATATTTTGTGATTTTCACTTGACCCCTCGGCCCCTTGATTCCTTGAACCCTATTGTCAATCACTTGAACCCTGGGCCCCTCGGCCCCTGGGACCCGTATGGATATTACTTCTTGATCCGGGCGTTGATTTCCCGGTTTAGAAAAGCGATATGCCCGATTTCCTCCCGAATGATCTTATCGAGCCGGTTTTTCCCCAGGTGCTCCGGGACCACCTCTTTCATCCCGGTGTAGAAAACGATGGAATCCTTCTCCAGGCCGATGGCGAACGCGAAAAGGTCCTCGAGCTTCTTCAGGTCTTTGAGCTTCTCCGCCGGTTCGGTGCGGGTATCCACCACCCGGCCGTCGGCCATGGCCTGCAGGTACAGGCCCAGCTCGTTGTCCGGGTCGAAAATCATCGGGGCCTTCTCCGGGCCCGTCAGTTCCTTGGCCATAGAGGAGAAAACCTTCTCGTGCTGATCCTCCATTCCGGAAAGATCCAGGAGCAGCTTTTTAATCTGGTCATCCTGGGCCAGCTTGCCCTCGGAGGCCTTCCGGTAGAACTTGGCCCCGTTCCTCTCGATCTGCACCGCCATTTCAAAAATCTCTTCGGCACTGAATTCAAGCTTCATCGTCTTCCTCCCGGTCAATTTTCAAGATATTAGCTCTAAATATAATTCGTCCAATATTTCTTTATATTAATTCCAAAGCCGTCATTCCCGCGGAAGGGGGAATCCAACTTTTTATTGTCATTCCTGCGAAAGCAGGAATCCAGCCCCATTTTGTCATCCCCGTCCCGCCGGCGGCGGGATAAACTCCGGCGGGGATCCAGAAGAAGAGGACGGATTCCCCCGGATCAAGTCCGGGGCAGGCTTGGTCAAGCCCGGAATGACAGTCTAAGCAAAGAGGTTTTCGACTCTGCCTTAAGCTTTCCACAAACCATGCAGGTTGCAGTATTCCCGGACGGACTCGATATTCGCCTTGACCTCAAAAGCCGCTTCCGGCACCTCGCCCGGCTTCAGGAACTGGCGGAAAGACTTGCCCCCGGCGATGATCTGCACCCACTCGATATAATGTTTCTCTTCCATGGGATGGGGCACGCTCCCGACCTTGACCTTGATGCCGGCGGCGGTTTTTTCCACTACGGGCACATGCTTCTCCTTGGCCGCGTCCACCGTGTTTTCCACTATCTGTTTCATCGGCTGGTTGCAGCAGACCAGCTGGCCCTTTCCCTCGTGAATTACCTCCACCATGTTTCCGCAAACCTCGCACTTGTAAATCTGCAGTCTCATCGTCATTTTCCACCTCCTCTTTTTTCCCTCGCAGAGCTCGGGACAAGTTCCCGGTTGGTCCCGGCCCGCCCTCTCCCCCGGCGGGGCCTTCCTTATTATTATTACTGGGGCACAACCTCCTTCACCCCCGGCACCTCCTGCTTGAGAATCTGTTCAATCCCGTTCTTGAGCGTCATCTGGCTCATCGGGCAGTGCCCGCAGGCGCCGGTCAGGCGTAATTTTACTACCCCATCCTTGGTCACCTCAACCAGTTCCACATCCCCCCCGTCCGCCTGGAGCGACGGCCTGATCTTTTTCAGCGCTGCTTCGATTTTTTCCTTCATTTTGGCTCTCCTTCCTCAACTGAGAAATTTTTTGGTCTATTTGGTTTATTTAGTCTATCTGGTCTATTTGGTTTGTCTGGTTGATTTGGTTTTCACTCCGCATTCCGCAATCCGCAATCGTAAATTCTTCTTGACCTTCTTTTAGTTCCCGGCGGCCTGCTTTCCCAGGAGAAACGCCTGGTCTAGCCATTCCGGGCGATTCTGAACCGCGTTCCTGTCTTCGGCCTCCCTAATCATTAACCCACCCCCATACTTCAAGTCCAGGGCATTAAAAAAATATCTGGCCGTCAGCTCCATCCCCTCGAAAAGGTTTTTCCCCCGGGTGGCCCCGACCGCGAGAAGGTAGCCAGCCCCCCGATCCGGAGTCCGGCCCCCCGGTTTTAATTTATTCCCGGCCCACCTGGCCTGGGCCCGGTCAATCAACGCTTTCAAGCCGCCCGGAAACCCGTAGAAAAAAACGGGCGAGGCCAGGAAGATCGCCGCCGCCTTATATAATAAAGGATAGATATTTTGCATGTCGTCATTCACCACGCATTCGCCGGTCCGGTCGCACCCCCCGCATTCCCGGCATCCTTCCATCTTCAGGTCCCGGATATAAATCCGGTCCACCCGGGCCCCGGCGGAGTGAGCCCCCTTGAGGGCCGCGTCCAGGAGCAAATCGCTGTTCCCCCCCGCCCTGGGACTCCCATAAATCCCCAGCACCCTTTTCTTACTCATCCTACCGGGTTCTGAACTCCTCGCTTCCCGTCATCCTGAGCGAAGCGAAGGATCTCAGCTTCACTTGTCAAAACGTTGAAAACTGCTCTTTTTTCGCCCCGCAGACCGGGCAGAAATCCGGCAAAACCCCGTCCGAGACATAGCCGCAGACCTTGCAGATGTGGTAGGTGGTGGTGCGCTCTTCCATCAGGTGGTTCATCGCCTCTTTGTAGAGCTTGGCGTGGGTCTCCTCCACGTCCCGGGCCTGGCTGAAAATCAGGGCCGCTTTCTCTTCTCCCAGCTCCCGGGCCAGGCGGATGAAGCTGTCGTAAGCCACGCCGGCCACCCGGGTTTCCGACTCGAAACTGGCCTGCAGGTTTTCCTCGGTGCTTTTGATCTCCCGCAAAAACCTGAGGTCCCGGGTCCCGTGGATTTCTTCGGAGAAAGCAATCACCCGGAACAGCTTGGCGATTTGGGGAAAATTTTCCTGCTCGGCCTTGTCGGCGAAAACCTTGAGCCGGAGGATGGCCTTGGCTTCCCCCACATACGCCTGGTGAAACGCGTCTTTGATCTTATCATCCATTAAAACTTCCTCCACCCTCTTCTATTCGGTCTCTAGTCTCTGGTCTCAAGTCTCTGGTTTTTTCCGTTTTGCCGGGCGAAGTCTGGGTTAACTCTTAGGGGCTCTTAGGCTTCTTCGCCCTTTGACCTTTGACCTTTCACCTTTGACCTTTTTTATTTCCGGTTACTTTTTCTCCACATACGTCGGCGCGGACTTGGGGGTGGTGCCCCGTTTGACCTCGTGGTAGTAGGCGTAGGTCATCGGCACGGTTTCCTGGAGAATCTTGCCTTCCGTCACTTCCCCGAGGAAAACGGTATGCGTCCCGGCGTCAAGCTCGCCCACGATCTTGCCTTCCAGATAGCCGACGATGTTATCCACCAGGTAAGGGCAGCCGTTGACCGCGAGCTGGTAGTTGAGCCCGGCAAACTTGTCCTGGTCCCGGCCGGATTTAAAACCGAACCTGCCGATCAGGTTCAAGGGGGCGTCCTGGGCCACGATGGAAACCGTGAAAACCCCGCTCTCCCGGATAAATTCGTGGGTGAGATTTTGCCGGTTGAGCCCCATGGCGATCCGCTTGGGTTCCGCGGTGACCTGGATCAGCGCGTTGGCGGTCTGCCCGTTGAGACGGTCGCCCTTTTTCGAACATATAATATAAACCCCATATCCAATCTTCTGCAGAACTTGATTGTCCATTTTCCTTATCCTTTTCTGTTTAACTTATCCGATCCTGATCAGAACGCAGGCTAAAGCCTGCGGCTACCGCTTTGCGCTATGCCCTTTGCTTGTTACTTACGCAGGCTAAAGCCTGCGGCTACCTGTCATTTGCTTTTTCATTCGTCAATCGTCAATCTGCAATCGTCAATTGAACTAGCCTCCATCCACATTGGCCCCGCCCTTCATCCGGTACCAGGCCTCCGGGTCGGTCAGGAACTCGATCGAGTCCATGAGTTTCAGGTAATGCCCCCGTTCTTCCAGGGAAAGGCCGAGATAAAAGCGCTTCTCCGGCAAAACCCGGGTTTTCTGGGCCAGGCCCTCGTACAGCTTTATGCTCTTCTCCTCCATCCCCAGGGCAAACTGCAGGGCCTTGATCTCGGTGGCCTGGACTCCGGCCTTCTTCACCAGGGACCCCGAGAAAACCTTCTCCAGGCGGGAGGGCTCATTCACCCCCGTCACCCACTCTCCGAGGGAACCCTCGGTCTGAAGCTGTTCGTAAATCTCCTCGATCTTCCGGGCGTGGTTATCTTCTTCCCGGGCCAGCTGTTGAAAAAGCTGTTTCGCCAGCTGGCTTTTGGCCTTGCCCGCCGACTGGAGGTAAAACTTTTTTCCTTCCTCTTCCATCTTGATCGCCCGTTTGAGCGCCTCGGCCTTTTTCCTATCCATCTTCCTTATCCTTTTCTGCTCAACTTATTTGAGCTTGGTCAGCACGGCACCAAGGGCAGGGAGCATAGGGTTTTAATTTAAAAATAACGCCAAAGTCCCAAGCTCAAAGTTCAAAATAAGTTCAAAAAACAAAAACTCAAAAAATACGGTTTGTTTTTTCGTTTTGACATTTGGGCTTTGACATTTATTTGGCATTTGAGCTTGGACATTTGAACTTTTTGCTTTGCTCTATGCCTTCTGCTTACTGCTACCAGTTCTCCCCCAGGAGCTCGAAGTAGGCCTTGGGATGGAGGCAGGCCGGGCATTTGTCCGGGGCGTCCTTGCCCTCCAGGATGTATCCGCAGTTCCGGCAGCGCCAGACCACGCTTTTATCCTTTTTAAACACCTTGCCCGCCTCGACATTGGCGAGAAGTCCCCGGTAGCGCTTCTCGTGCTGTTTTTCCGCGATCGAGATGTTCCGGAAAAGCTGCCCGACCTCCTTGAAACCCTCCTCATCGGCTACCTTGGCGAATTCCTGGTAGAGCGCGGTCCACTCATGCTTCTCGCCGTCCGCCGCGGCCTTCAGGTTCTCCGCGGTGGTTCCCACCTTCCCGGCCGGGTAACCGGCCTGGATTACCACCTCTCCGCCTTCGAGGAAGCTGAAAAAACGCTTGGCGTGTTCCTTTTCCTGTTCGGCGGTCTCCGCGAAAATGGCGGAAATCTGCTCCAAGCCCTCTTTCTTGGCCTGGCCGGCAAAATAGGTATAACGGTTCCTCGCCTGGGATTCCCCGGCGAATGCGGCCAGAAGATTCTTTTCCGTTTTTGAGCCTTTCAAACCCATAGAGCCCCCTTTCTGCAAACAAAAATTATGATCGGTAACCTTATTATATATTAATTTAGACCAATAAAAATTTAACTATGAATATCGGCCTGTCAAGCTCTAAAAGAGTCTTTTTATTGTTGATATAGAAAAAATGTCTGTGGATAGGCCGGAGCGAAGTGAAAAAAAGGCCCTTCCATTCCTGGAAGGGCCCGGGAAAACAATCGGAAACGGTTATTTTACAGCCAGGTTACAGTCGGAGTGGTGGTGGTTCCACCGATCGTGGCTGTTTTCACGTCGTTCTCCGCGATCCAGCCTTCCACCGCTCCATCCTTATCCCATTTCACGAACATGCGGAGGGGATTGGTCCCGAAACCCTGGTCATATTCGACATCGATCGCCCCCGCGGAGCTGGTGACCGAGTATTGCGAACCGGACATGGTATAGTCCACATCGTATTCCCAGAAATAAATGTTGACCCCGTTACAGTCCATCGCCTCGTCCATCCAAACCTTGACATGGCCGCTCGTCTGGGTGCCTGAGGCTTCGACGCAGTACTGGGCGGAGCTGCATTCCCCGACCGGCTCGTTGAAGCACTGGCTGTACGTCGTCGCGGCCGCTTTGGAGGTCGCTCCGCTCCAGGCCCCGCCCAAGGCGGCGACATATGCTGTTACATATTGCTCAACGTCGGTTTTTTCCGCCGTGGTCAGCGAGGATGTCCCGGTCGTGGACGGGGCGTTATCCGGGGTGTAGCCCGCCGCGCCGCCGCCACCGCTGCTCCCACTACCGCCGCAGGAAACGGCCAGGCCCAATGCCAGGGCAAACATGATCGCCATTACCTTGGAGATTCTGCTTTCCACCTTTTCCTCCTTATGTTTATCGCTGAAATCCCACCGTGGGAATCAGTATGTTAACTCAAACTATTATATATTTTTACTTCCTTTATATTAATGTCAATCACCGGCGGGGTCCGTTTTTGTATTTCCAGCCACCTAACAACCCAGCCACCGAGCTCTGCGAGATGCCAGCCAGGCGGGACGCCCGGCCTCCGAATTCTGCGAACCCAGAGGCCTGTCCGACGTAGCCTTGGCGTAGTCGGAAGCCCTTTTCAAGGCGGGGCATCCTGCCCCGTTTTGCCGGGCGAAGTCTGGGCTACCTTCTTTTTCCAACAACCTAACCACCCAGCCACCTTCTTTTTCTTTATGTAACTCCTCCCGGGTACCCTCCGGTAGTCGGTTCCGGGAACTCCTCGCATCCCACCGAGGCCTGCAGATCGGTGCTGGCCACCCGGCTGGCGCCCGCATCCGCGCCATCGCGGGTCTCCACCCGGAACAACCACTCGCCCCGGGTCAGGACCGGGGAAGTGAAATAACCGTAATACTGGGGAGATTTGGTCGGGTCCGCCACGTCCAGGCTCCCCTGGAATACCTGCCAGGGGCTCGGTTCCCCGCTTTCGGGATCCTCCGAGTTTATTGAGGGCGACTCCCCGCAGGCGGTTTTCACCTGCCGGTGTTTCCAGACCAAGCCGCTCGGGTCGGGGGGTGAGGTGAACTCAAAGATCCGGGTTTCCCCCTCGGTGAAAGTATCCCCGGCTTTCGGCTCCAGGATGGTCGGGGCCGTGGGGGCAAGCACCCCGAGTTCCACCCCGTAATGGAAGGTGTTGCTCCAGTCCGTCCAGCCGTAGCTCGGGGCCAGGGTTCTCCCCGTGTTCAACTGGGCCCTCACCCTCCAGTAATGCACTCCTTCCGGGAGCGTGACCGAAGTATCCGAAGTGTTTGTCCCCCCAATGGAGGGTGTGGACACCCCCACCGAAACCAGGTTGAAGGTCGTCACCGTGCTGGTGTTGCTGATCTCCAGCAGGCGGAAATCCGGGAACTGGCTGACCTCCAGCTTGTACTGGGCCGCGTCGTTGATTTCGTCCCAGTTGAAATTCGGCTGGGTATTGGCCGCCCAGATTCCGTCCGCCGGGGCCAGGAGGGGGGCGCCGTCCGTGTAGATCACCTGGATTTTTACTTCCAAATCTTCCCGGGCATTCCCGGAATCCGCGGGCGGGTCGAAATCCCGGTCATTCCAGCCCAGGTACAGGGTTTCTTCCACGTTCAGGGAATTCCCGGCCACGCGGTATTCCATCCCGACCGGGAAGGGCCGCCCGGCCTGGCCCACCCTTCCGATCAGGCTCCCGTGACCGGACATGGGAATCGGATCCTCTTCCTGGGTTAGGATCTCCCCCCGGGCTTTTTCCCCCGCGGTGATATGAAAAATGCTGCCCGGGGCAAACTTCAGGCCGGTATTAACCCAGGCCGTATCCCGGGAAAGGGTAAGGGTGTAGGTCTGCCCGGGAGTGCCGGTATCCGGCTCCGAATCTTTGTTGTCACCGCCATCGCAGGCCGGAAGCCAGAGGCTTAATCCCAGAATCAAGCCGCCGGGCAGGCAATATTTATTAAGGAATGTTTTTATATTTTTCCTCAATTTTTTATCCGTGTAAAATTTTTTCCCTTGTTACCTGTTATCTGCTACCTGCCTCCTGCCATTTGCTCCCTGAATTTGCCGGGCGGGACGCCCGGCCTCCGAGCTCTGCGAGCCCGACGAAGCTTTAGCGAAGTCTGGGCCAGTTCCCAGCCTCCTTTATTTTCTAACCACCTAACCACCCAACAACCTAGCCACCTTCTTTATCAGGCTACTTTGCGATCTTGTACAGCACCACCAACTCGTCAATTATCGGCGTCCGGGTCGGGTCGGGGGTGGAAAGCTCAACCCGGAACCGAAGATCGGAACCCCGGGTGGTGAAGGATTGCAGCCGGTACGGCTCGAACTCGTCCCAGGATTTCCCGCCGTTGTTGCTGAGATAGAACCTGGCCTCCCCGAAGGAAAGCGTCCCGTAGGCCGGCCGGACCTCGCCTTTAACAATGTCGTTGGCCTGTTCATTGAGCGTCAGGGACTGGGCCGATTCCGGGTTCAGGTAATCGGAGGTTTCCTGGATCAGCTGGATTACCTCCAGTCCCCGGGAACCGGCGGCCACCAGGCCGTAATTGCCCCGCAAGGCCAGGGCCCGGGTCTCGGACCGCGCGATCGTGCGCAGGAAAACCGGCTGGGCGGGAGAACTGTTATTCACCACCTCGATCCCGCGGTCGGTGGTCAGGAAGAGGTAATCACCCCACACTTCCACCGCCCGGACCTGGGCCTGCCCCAGGAGATCCAGGCTGCCCAGGGCGAGAGGGTTGTCCGGGTCGGAAATCCCGAAAATGAGCAGGCCCGCGCTTCCGGAGGCCACGTAAAGATAATTTCCCCGGGTCGCGGTCGTCTGGGGCGTCCCCGCCACCGGGATGGTTTTGACCGCCTGGGGATGAGCCGGGTCCGTGATATTCATGACCACCAGTCCGGCGCTCGCGTCGGCCACGAACAGCCGGCCCCCGGCCAGAGAAAGCCCCCGGGCGTCGGTCAGGCTCACGGTCGCCAGCGGGCCGGAGGGGGGATAGCGGGGGTTGGTGATCCGGAAGATTTTCACCCCGCCCGTCCCATCGGCCAGGAAGACCAGGTTCCCGCCCACCGCCAGGTTTTGCGCCGACTCGGTCTTAATGCTCGCGATCGCGGGGGTGAGGGAATCCGGATAGGCCAGGTCGAAGATCTTGATCCCGTCGGGACCGTCGGCCACGATCAGGGCGTTCCCCAGCACCACGCCGGCCCGGGCCTCGGTCGTGCTCGCCGCGGAAGCCAGGAGGGGCTGGGTGGGATCGGTCAGGTCCACCGCCGCCAGGCCGTCGGAGCCATTGGCCACGTAGGCGAAATTCCGGTAAAGCGTGACCCCCCGCGCCTGGGTCAGGACCTGGGTGTTGATCGTCTGGGGACTGCCGACGAGGTCCGCCGCCCCGATGACCCGCAACCCTCCGCCCCCGTTGGAGGCGAAAAGCCGGGAGCCGTCGGAGAGAATCCGGTTCAGGTTTCCGAAGCCGGTATAGCTGATGACCAGGCGAGGGGATTCCGGGTTCGTTACGTTGACGAGGGCGAGCCCGTCCGAACCGCAGGCGAGGTAGGCCAGAACCCCGCGGATCCCGATGGAGGATATCCCCTGGGTGCACACCTTCAGGGAAGACCAGAGCTGGGGACTGGCCGGGTGCGAGACATTGATGAGTTTAAGTTCCCCCGCCGTGGTGCCGAGAAGCAGGAGATTGCCGTCCCGGCCGAGGGAAAGGGCGCCGGCCAGGGAGAGGGAAGCCAGCTTCGGCAGGGGGTTGGCCTCCGGATTGGAAATATCCAGAACCACCAGGCCGGACGGGGAAAAAGCGACGAAGAGGAAATTCCCGAAAACGTTCACGTCCTCGGCCAGATCGCCCCCCACCCCGGTGGTATACGCGCTCAGGGCCTGGGGAAGAACGGGGTTGGTGATCCGGATGGTCCGCACCCCCGCCTGCCCGTCGGCCAGGAAAAGATAATTCCCGGAAATCGCCAGGGACCGGCCGGTACCGGTGCCGGTCAGGGATAACGTTCCGGTGACCACCGGGACCCGGGGCTCGCCCGCGTCCAGAACCGAGAGCCCTCCCGCCCCGGCGGAAAAGAGATATTTTCCCCAGCCGGCCAGGGAGACCGGGGCGGAAGCCAGGCCTGACCTCGGGATGGTGGTGACCAGGACCGGGTCCTCCGGGTAAGAGACGTCCAGGACTTTTAACCCGCCCGAACCGTCCGCGAGGAAAACCAGTTCATCCACCGGCAGGATCCCCGCGGATTCCGCGCTGGACGCGAATCGGCCCAGTTCCGGGGGAACGCCCCACGGGAGCGTGAGGGCGCCCTGGGCCACGCTCCAATCGGCTCCGGTCTTATCCTCGTCCTTCATCGTCACCGTTAAGAAGTCTTCCCGGTAGCGATAGAAAACCTGGTAAACCTCGGTCCGGGTGGTTTCCCGGTTCTGCCTTGCGTCCCGCGCGAAGAACTTGAGGACGGTATCGGCGTTGATCACCACGTTGGTGATCGGGCTGGGGCCGGAAAAGGTATTGACCGCGTCCGGTTCGGGATCCTCCCCGTTCACCGAGTAGTAGATCCTGGCCCCGTCCTCGCTCCGGAGGGTGACTATCTGGGGCGCGTAAAAAACGTTTCCAGCCGGGGTGGCCCGGGTCGCGGGGGGAATGGAATCCACCAGGTAAACCTCCACCTCCTCCTCTTCCCGGTAGCCGTTCGCGTCGATCGCGAAAAAGCGGAGGACGGTGGTCCCCTGCGCGGTGACGGGAATGCCGGAACCGGCGATATACATGTCCCCGGGGTCATTCGGGTCGGGGCTGGTGTTGTCCGTGGTGTAGTAAATGTCGGCCGGCACCCCCCCGGCGGTCTGGGCGGAAAGCGTCACCTGCTGGGGCTGGCTGTAATTTCCGCCCCGGGGATCGGCCTGGGTGAAGGGGGTGGACCCGATCATGTAGATGGCTTCCTGCGGGGGCGAGGGGTTGTCCACCTCGTCCACGGCGAAATACCGGATCCGGGTATGCTTGGTCACTCCGATCCCGGCCTGGGTATTGGCCAGATAGGTGCTCCCGCCCTGGTCCGTCCATTCCAGCAGATCGAGGCTGGGATCGGAACCGTCCAGGGTGTAGTAGATCACGGCCGGCTCGCTGGCGAGCAGGGTGACGGACATCGAGGCCAGGTAGCGTCCCGGGCCGGGTGAAATCGAGATGGTGGGGACCTGGGTGTCGATTTTGTAACGCTCGATTTTGATTTCCTCGGTGTTATTATTGGCGTCCACCGAGAAGAATTTCAGGGTGGTAAAACCCTCGCGGGTAATGGTAATCGGCGTGCCCGGGAGGTAGCGGCTGCTGTCCGGGGTCGGATCGGTCCCGTCCAGGCTGTAATAAGTTGTGACGTCCGCCTCATCCGGGAGAAGCGCCACCGTGGTCGGCCCGGGATAACCCTGCCCGAAAGGCCGCGCGGTCGTGACCGGGGGCTTATCGATAACGTACTCCTCGGTTTTGACCGCTTCCTGGTTCCGTTCCGCGTCAATCGCGAAAAATTTCAAGGTGGTGTCCTGGGTGATCGCGATCCCGGCGACCGGGCTCTCCCCCTCCCGGGTATTGGCCAGGCCCGGTCCGGGGGTCCGGCCGTCCAGGGAATAGTAAATCTTGGCCGCCCGGTTCGAGGTCAGGGTAATCGTCGGAGGGGTGGCGGAGTTATAGGTCCCCCCCGCCGGGTCGGCCGTCGTGGCCATGACCAGCGCGGTTGGTTCATTATTGTTCTGGTTATTGCCGCAGCCCGCGGGGAGAAAGCCCAGGAATAGAAGCAAAATCCCCAGCCCGAACCCGGTCCGGAGAATTCTCCCCACCCAGTTTTTTTCTCCCTGGCTCAGCATCATTGCTTAATAATTCCCACCTGCAATACATCCATCTCGATCGCGGTTTCGATCGCCTTGGAGAAAAAGCGGAACAGCTTGGCGTTCTTGGTCAGCGCGACCCCGTCTTTGTTGGAAATCGCGTCCGGGAAGATCAGCACCCCGCTGAAGGTGGGATCGGGGAAAAAGAGATAAAAAATATCAATGCAGGAATCCCTCATATAAGCCAGGGTGGATGAGGTGTCCGTATCCCCTCCCACCTGCAAGGCGTCCTGGGAGGTGGTATTCAGGGGATCCAGGGTCAGCTCGGTCGGCTCGCCCCCGACCTGGGAACCGGTCGGATAGGGGTGCTCCCGGTCAAAGCAATCCCAGGCCCCGTTCCCGGCCCCCAGATGGTCCGGGCCCACCCCGACATCGTCAAACTTTTCCGAGGTTTCCCCGACGTCGTGGCGCCGGTTCCCGTTGTCATCGATCCAGTCGAAAACGAAATTTCCTTCCGGGCCGAAATCCGCCGGCATCCCGAAGGAGCTGGATTCGTCGATCTTCCCGTCCCGGTCGTTGTCGATCCTGTCATCCCGGTTGGTGAGGGGATTGAAATCATCGTTATTCGGGTCGGGATTTTTATCCGCGTCATAGTTTGATTCCTGCGCGTCCGGGGTCCAGTCGTAACCCCAGTCGGAAAACGGTTCGCATTCACTGTCATCGATGAAATCCAGGGCATCCTTATCATACCAGGGAACCATCCGCCGGAGGGGGGTGGGGCTTTCGAAAAACTGCGAAAGCCGGATCTCCGGGTAGGCAATCCCGAACCCGATGAGGAAGGCCTTGATCTGCGTCTCGCTCATCCCGCCGCCGGGGATCAGGGAGCTGAAAAGCAGGGGGTCGGGCCCCTCGATATTTTTCGAGATCACGTCGATGGTGTTCATGATCAGGCTCGGGTTCGAGCTGGCGGAGAGCTGCCCCATCTCCAGGACCATCTCGGTTCCGAAGGGCTCCCCGGCATCGTACCGGTTGTTTCCCTCGGTGCCGTCCGCGTCCGGCCCCAGCTTGGTATAGGAATCGTTCCATCCGCCGTTGAGATTGAGATCCTGGTAGGGCTCGCCGTCGTCGTATTTCCCGTTGCCCTCCGTCCCGTCCGAATCGGGTGCCGTGTAACGGCCGTCCCCGGGGCAGATCCCGTCCCCGCCGCAATCCTCGAATGGCTCGTAGGGGTCCCCTTGCGGGAACTTGGAGAGTTTCGGCGGGCAGACCGAGTCTTTCCCGCAATCCCAGTAGCGGAAGAGGTGCCAGGACTGGCTGGATTTCTCGTCCACCACGTGGGCGTAGCCGTCCTTGATGCTCCTCATGCCCGCCACGATCGCCGCCTGCGCCTGCAAAAGCCGGGTCTTCCCTTCCTCCCCGCCCGGGCCGGACAGGGTCAGGTAGTCGGGATTGTCGATCAGGTTCTGGATCAGCTCCTGGGTGGCTCCGGCCATGAGATCCCGGCCGCCAAAGATCGTGTTGGTCCCCACGGTAAAGGTATCGAGCTGGCCGCTGACCAGCCCGTTGAAGGAAAGCGAAACCGAGATCCCGCCCTCGATCATTTCCACCGCGCCGAGAAAAAAATTAACCTCGGAGAGATCGTGGTTGCCGAACAGGTTCAGGGTGATGGACTCGTTGTCGACGGTGTTGGGATCGTCATCCTGGAGATGAACCAGGAAATTGTTCTCCACGAAAAAGTTGAAGCTCGCGGGCGCGAATTCCTTTACGTAGGCCAGGTGGTCCCGGAGAGGGATGATGGTATCGTCCAGGAGACCCTTGACGATGTCCGCGTTCAGGCTCAGGCCCGTCCCCCCGCTCCCCTGGAGCTCGACCTGGACGCTCCGGAGGGCCAGGGCCATCTCCACCAGGACCTGGGCGTAGTTGCCTTCCAGCGAACAGACATTGGCCTCCAGGGAGCGCCGGAGGCAATCCTGGATGTCCAGGAGCTTGACCTCGTCGGTGGTGGCGCCGGGATAGCCGATCCGGAGATCCCCGTGGTGAATGCCGGCCAGGGCTTCGTTGAAGCAGGCCTCGCGTTCTCCCGCCCCGGGGTTGAGCGTCACCTCCCAGTCCTGGACGATCGAGTTGCCCAGGTCGTCCGTCACGGTCAGGTTGACGGTGTAGCTGGCGGACCCGCAGCCGAAAAAGGTGTAGTCCGGGCCGCTCCCGGCCGCCGCCCCGTCCCGGGACCATTGATAATGAAACCCGCTCGCGACCTCCCCGCTGCTTTCCACCGTGCAGGTAAAAACCTGGGACTGGCCTTCCGTCAAGGTCACCTGTTTTCCCTGCGGCTGGCACTGGGTGAACTTCAGGGGCTTCTTGGACCCCTCGCAGCCCGGAAAGAGCAAACCGAAGGCCAGGGATAAAATTATTATTCGGCCGGTATTTTTCCGCATCTTTTATCCGTTCCCGCCCACCTTTCGTATTAGGGGTAATTCTCCCCGCTGGGTGTGAGACTGTCAATCCTTCGAGCTCTGCGAGCCCGACGAAGCCCTGTGGGAGGCGGGGTTTATCCCAAATTTGGGACATCCTGCCCCGCTTTGCCGGGCGAAGTCTGGGCCTGCTTCCTACGCCTTGCTCTTTGCGCCCTGCGCTTTGCCCTTTGCGCCTTGCCCTATCACCCATGACCTAATCTTCCTCGTCGTTCTGGCACTTTCACCCTAGCTTCCCGGGATTCTTACCGTATCCTCTTGACTGGACTTGCCAGCGGGAAAAATTTTGTGCTAGGATTTACTCACCGCTTGGATCCGTCTCCAGAGGACGGACCGAGACGGGGGGCACGAAGTAAAATTTCCGGTTTCTTTGAGGAGGAGAACTGCCTTCCGTTTCTATTTGCGGAGGGCTTTTTTGCTTTTCTGAGGAGGAATGATGAAGATAACCGTCCCCGCGATCGCCAAGCTGAAAGCCGAAGGCCGGAAGATCACCATGGTCACCGCCTACGATTTTCCCACCGCCGCCATCGCCGACGCCGCGGGCATCGACATCATTCTCGTCGGCGATTCCGTGGGCAACGTGGTCCTGGGTTACCCGAGCACCATCCCGGTGACCATGGACGAAACCATTCACCACACCCGCGCCGCGGCCCGGGGGCGCAAGAACGCCCTCCTGGTCGCGGACCTGCCCTTCCTCTCCTACCAGGTCAGTCTCGAGGAAGCCATCCGGAATTCCGGCCGGTGCCTGAAGGAAGCCGAGGCCGAGGCGGTTAAGCTTGAGGGCGGGGAGAGGGTGGCCCGGACCATCGAGGCCATCTCCAACGCCGACATCCCGGTTATGGCCCATATCGGTCTCACCCCCCAGTCGGTTCACGCCCTGGGTGGATACCGGGTCCAGGGCCGAGGCGACGAGTCCCGGCGCCGGCTCCTGGCTGACGCCCAGGCGGTAGAGGCCGCCGGGGCCTTCAGCGTGGTCCTGGAAGCCATCCCCGGCGAGCTGGCCCGGGAAATCACCGAGACGATCCACATCCCCACCATCGGGATCGGGGCCGGGCCCCACTGCTCCGGGCAGGTCCTGGTTTTCCACGACCTGGTGGGTCTCTCCGAGCGCAAGGTCCCGAGCTTCGTGAAAAAGTACGCCGATCTTTATGGGGCCGGGGTCAAGGCCGTTCAGCAGTTCGTCTCGGAGGTGCAGTCAGGCAAGTTCCCGGACGAGGCGCACACGTACAAGAGTGAAAAATGAAAGGTTATGGGTGATAGGTGATGGGTTTTAGGTTTTTTTACCCATGGCCCAACACCCAAGACCCATAACCAAATAAACTTAACAATGGAAATCATCACCGACATCAACCAGATGCAGAAAAGGGCGGAGGCGCTCCGGAACTCCGGGAAAACCATCGCCTTCGTCCCGACCATGGGCTGCCTGCATGACGGGCATCTCGCCCTGATGCGGGCCGGGCGCGAGCTCGGCGATGTCCTGGTGGTGAGCATCTTCGTCAACCCCGCCCAGTTCGGGCCGAAAGAGGATTTCGGCTCCTACCCCCGCGACCTGGAACGGGATTCCGCCCTCTGCCGGCAAGTCGGGGTTGACATAATTTTCCATCCGGCCGCCGAGGCCATTTACCCCCGCGGTTTCCAGACCCACATCGAGGTGGAAAATCTTTCCCGCGGGCTCTGCGGCGATTTCCGTCCCGGCCACTTCCGCGGGGTCGCCACCGTGGTGGCCAAGCTCTTCAATATCGTCAAGCCCCATGCGGCGGTTTTCGGGGAAAAGGATTGTCAGCAGCTGGCAGTCATCCGCCGGATGACTGCGGATCTGAACCTGGACGTCCAGATCGTGGGCTATCCCACCGTCCGGGAGACGGATGGCCTGGCGATGAGTTCCCGGAATACCTTCTTGAGCGCCGCCGAGCGCCAGTCGGCCCTCTCCCTCTCCCGCTCCCTGGAACAGGCCCAGCAAATGGTCCGGGAGGGCGAGCGGGCGCCCGGCCGGATCGAGCAGGCGGTGCGCGAGACGATCAGCCGGGAACCGGCTACCGAGATTGAATATGTCAGGGTCTGCCACCCTGAAAGTTTGTCCGAGCTCAAATGGGTGGAGGATTCCACCCTCCTGGCCCTCGCGGTCCGGGTGGGCAAAACCCGTTTGATCGATAACCGCATTATCACTACCAAACCAGGGAGGGAATGATGGAAAGGATGATGCTCAAGGGCAAGATTCACCGGGCCACGGTGACCGACGCCAATCTCGATTACGAAGGCAGTATCACGGTGGACCAGAAGCTGATGGAGGCCGCTGATATCATTCAATTCGAGCAGGTGCACATCTACAACGTCTCCAACGGGAACCGTTTTGAAACCTACTGCATCGAGGGCCCGCCGGGAAGCGGGACGATCTGCCTGAACGGGGCGGCCGCCCGCATGGTCAGCCGGGGCGACCTGGTCATCATCGCGGCCTACGGGCTCATGAACGCCGAAGAGATCAAGAGCCACAAACCCAAGCTGGTCTACGTGGACGCCCAGAACCGAATCGTCAAGGTGGCCAACAAGCGGGTTGCTTAGGAACCGACCGCAGACCACCGACCGCGGACCGCTGGCTGGGCGTAGCCGAAGGTCCTGAGCTCTGTCGAAGGGGAAAAAATGCCGAAAAAAGAAATCAAGCTCGATCTGAAAAAACTCCAGGTTTTCAAGATCCGAAACCGCGGGGGCTACGCGGCCGTTTGCCAGAGCAACCTGACCGAGGGCCGGACCGCCGCCCAGGCGATTTCCCGGATGCTGAAGGCCGTCGCCCGGAAACCGAAGAAAAAATAACCGTCTCCCATATCCTTGTATAATGTCATGCTGAGTGCCGGCGAAGCATCTGATTTATATCATCCTTATGACCACACCCGCTAGACCCCAGCCCCCCCAGGTTCCTCTCCGCAAACGGCTCAAGAATTATTTCCTGGCCGGGATCCTGGTCACCGTCCCCCTGGTGATCACCATCTGGGTGATCGCCCTTTTCATCGGCTGGACCGACAATTTCCTGGATTTCCTTCCCCCCCGCTTCCACCCCCATACCTACATCCCTATCCCCGGCTGGGGTTTCATCATTGCCTTAATCCTCATCTTTACCTCCGGAATGGTCGCCACCAATTATCTGGGGAAAAAGATCCTGATTTTCTGGGATCACCAGGTCGGAAAGATCCCCCTGATCCGGGGCATCTACGGCTCCGTCCGCCAGCTCCTGGAATCGCTCTTCATGCAGACCGGCCAGCACTTCCAGCGGGTGGTCCTGATCGAGTTTCCCCGCCCCGGGATGTATGCCGTCGCCTTCATCACCGGGAAGACCAGGCAAGAGGTTATTTCCAAAACCGGGAAAAAGCTGGTCAACATTTTCATGCCCACCACCCCCAACCCGACCTCCGGTTTTTTCATCATGCTCCCGGAGGACGAGGTCACGGAATTGAACATCTCGGTCGAAGACGCTTTCAAGCTGATCGTTTCGGGAGGCATTCTCTCCGAGGATACCATCGGCAAAATCATAAAACATTAAGATTGGGCGCTAAAAAAGATCCGGAAGGAATTAAAACCATTGCCCAGAATCGCCGGGCTCTTCGGGACTTCTCCGTGCTGGAGACCCTCGAAGCCGGGATCGAGCTCCAGGGCGCCGAGGTCAAGTCGCTTCGGGACGGCGCGGTCGATCTGAAGGACGGCTACGCCCGGATCGATAACGGCCAGGCCTTTCTACTGAACGTGCGGATCTCGCCCTATCCCCAGGCGGGGCGGGACGCCCCCGACCCGGAGCGGAAGCGCCGCCTGCTCCTGCACAAGCGGGAAATCAACCGCCTCTACGGCCAGACCCAGGAGCGGGGTTTTACTCTGATCCCGCTCAAGGTATACTTTAAAAAAGGTAAAGCGAAACTGGCACTGGCCGTGGCCCGGGGCAAGAAGTTCGAGGACCGGCGCGAGACCATCAAGGAGCGCGAGGCCCAGAGAGAAATGGCCCGGGCCGTCCGTCGTGACCATGTGGGGGCGAAAAGGTTTCGACGTTGAGTGGAGCTGCCAGGGGGCATGCCGAGGTCGTCACCGCCTCGTAAAAAAGGTGGCAAACAAATAGTCGCCAACGACTATAACTATGCTCTCGCGGCTTAATTGACCGTGAGCGTCCCGGGGACCCTTCCCAGCCCGTGGAAGGCCCCAGGGGCGTCGATCAAACGGGCTAGTCCCTCCGCCCCGGTGGGGACGGCGGGGCGAAACAACTCCCACCTGGCTTCCTTTTGATCCTGCCCTGGGGAGTGAAAGGAAGCGAGACCAAAGCCAGGGCTAAGCATGTAGGCCTCTGTACTTCTTCCTCAGCGGACGCGGGTTCGATTCCCGCCGCCTCCACCATTTTCACTTCTGGGTGAAAGTGGTGTCCTTCGTAGCCCCGCGGAGCAAACCTTAATACCAGAAGGCTTTTTTGATATTTGATTGCGATCGCGGGCGAAGGCGGGCCCCCGCTATTTCTGGTAATCCGTTTTCTTATTTTATTGTTTGATTCCAACCCTTTTCTGAATCGCAGCCCAGATTTCAGTCAATCCCAGGCGTTTCGACCATTCCATGATGTAACCATAATCAATTTCCGGACCGCTGATTTTTAAGATCCCGGTAATATCCCGAAGATGTTTTTCCGAGCTCCCCATCTTGTAGAATTCCATCTTTATTATAATCACGTCTTCCGGGGCGGCAAAATTGGCCTGATAGGACTCGGCCGGCTGAATTCGACGGATGCGTTGGAAACGGCTGTGATCAAAAGGGGTGTCACGCTTTACGATAATATCCACCTTCAAACCGGAAGCAGGGTGAATGATGTTAAACTGGCTATGATGGAGGATGGCTTGCCTGATCATATCCGCACTGAGGAAGAACTCATCGGGCGGGAAGGAATCGATCAGACCCGGGATATTTTTTTCGTTGATGTCGGCGATAATATCGATGTCGTTGGTCAAACGCGGTTCACCATAGGCCATGGCGGCCACTGAACCCGTTACCAGGTAGGAAATCCTGAGATTTTCGAGCACCTCAACGATTTTTTTCAGTAATTCATACGGACCCACTGGAAATTCTCCTGGCGGCTTCTTTTCTGACCATTTCCGGGGTCCATTCGGGATGGCTCGTTTTCAGGTGGGATAAAAGCATTTTATAAGCGGAAGTCCAGATTTCAAACCCGATTTTTATCCTCTCGGCAGGGGTTTTGCGGCGCAGCACCTCCGCTATCGCGTCGTCAACTACCTCGATCTGTTCTTTATCCAGCCTCACTTAACCGTTTTGAAAAGGACAATTCGGGCATCATCCCAATGAAGGGAAAAGGATATATATTTAGATTTATTTTATCTTTTTCTTGCCCCATTGCCAACTTAAAGACCTGGCCGTGGGCACATTATCTCAGCGGTCTACCCCGAGAGGAGTCGCTTAAAAATCAAATTTTTCTATGTCTGGCAAAAAGCAAGGTCTGTCATCTGAAACTTGTACCGGTCACCTTCAAATATCAGAACTAATTTATCCTTCGAAGCTCCTGTCCTTCGGAGCTTTAGCGTAGGAGGATTGGCGAAGGAGGACGGAACTACGTCCCATCAAATGATTGAACCTTGAACCCTGAACCCCTGAACATTGAACAATGAAATATTTCTATGGTTGGCAAAAAGCAAGGCCTGACACCGGGTTTTCGGCTATCGAATGTCAAACGTCAAGGGCTGACCCCTTTATTATTTTTTTCCTTAGCGGGTTTCAGTGAAGTTTTCCCTGGTGGTATTCCTTGACCGATTTCAGAAATTTTTCGTACCCTGGCCTGGAACCGGCGATAAACTTGCTGATCGAGGCCCACCGGACATCGAGGTATTCGTGGGAGATGATGTTTCTCAACTTGACCCAGTTGGAAAGATTTTCCATCTCATCTTTTACAAACCCGGGAACCAGGGAGAGCGAAACCAGGATTTCCCGGTAGGTATCCGGCAGGGTCTTGCCTTCCGCGGCCAGAATGATCTTGGAAATGTCTAGGGAGGAATTGACGATGTTTTCAATCCACCGTTCGAGATTTCTTCTTTTGTGGCGGTCGGAATTGTATTCTTCCCAGATGATGGACCGGAAGACCTCGTAATCTTCGATTTCTTTTTCCAGGAAGGAGATGTGCCGGATCAGGCGGACGTTAAACTCTTTTTCCAATGTTATTCCTTTGCTGGTAATCGTTGATAACCAGCTCGGTGAAATCCTCGGCGATATCGGTGGCCACCAGCATGAAATCGAGGTAAATGTCCCAGTCGTTGATTACTATGGCCAGGCCCCGGAGCGCGCTGGCCGCCACCGTGGCTGGAGCCCGGTTCAGCACCAGGAGCTCAACTTCCTTTTTCAGAAGTTTTTCCAGGTCGCCCCAGATCTCGTTTTCAGCATCGTAAAAAACTTCTTGCTCGCATTCGATCGGGCGGCGTTCCCGGGGATAAAAGTAGACGGCGACGTCCACATCGGAGAGTCGATTCGCCCTGCCCTTGGCCTGGGAACCGTAGAGAAAGGCGAAGACAATATCGTTTCGACCGGAAAAATATTTTTTCAGATTTTCGGCGATATCGTTCATTTTCAAATCTGTCATGATGAGTAAATTTTACCGCGTTGAGCGGGAAAAAGGAAGTTTGAGGAAATACAGCTAAATATTTGATCCGTTAAATCCGTGCTAACAAATTCTGGGGTCAGGTCTTTACCTTGGTGTTTGAAGTCCATTACATCTTCCGCGTTCTTTTAAAACACGCATTTCGGGGACGTTCTTTACTTCTTGACATTTGACTACATTTTACGCTTAAACGAATATTTTTCTGATTTCTCCCTAGCAGTGAAACCGATCTTCTTCCGGGGCGGGGGCTCGGGTTCCGGCGGCGGAGCCATCAACTGTCTGATGGCCTCAAACACTACGGCAAATTGCCGGTCGTATTTTTTTTCAAGTTCATCCATCTTCCTGGCTAGGTCCGCATGGGAAGCAAGCATACGCCGCAGACGGACAAAAGTTCTCATTATCTCAACATTCACCATGATCGCCCGGGGACTTTTTAAAACACTCGAGAGCATGGCGACCCCCTGTTCGGTGAAGGCATAGGGAAGATAGCGGCGGCCGCCCCATCTTGAGGTCACAGATTGAGACCTCAAGTTTGAGGTCTTAATCTGCGACCTCAAAAGAATAAACTCTTCTTTGACTAACTGAAACATAAAATCAGTTGGAAAACGTCCCTGGTTTCGTCTCACTGCCTGGATTAACGCCTTGGTCTCAACCCCATAAAGAAATGCCAGGTCTGAATCCAGCATCACCTTCTGGCCCCGGATCAGAAGGATCTTGCCCTCGATCTGATCGGCGGGGACTAAATTTCCTATTTTTTTCGGCATCGCAGTATCTGGCCTATCTGGTCTACTGTAATTGCAGGTTCATTTTTCCACGATTTGCCCTGTCTGGCTGTCAAGATTTACCGTCGACCAATCGTAATTGCCCTTCCGGATCGTCTTTTGAATGGATTCCTGCGCAGACCGCAGATAATAAATTGACAATTTCATTTTTGGGACGGGACAGGGGTGACAATATCTTTGGATGAAAATCTCCCCCCACCCCTCTTTCAATAAAGAGGGGGGTGTTTCGATGATGGTGGGGGATGGATTCCCGCTCCCTCACACCAATCCCCAGCGCGCAATTTTCAGCGACATCGCCCGGAGCCAGCCGTGCTTGTGCATAAACGCCATCAGGTGATAGTAAAGCGAAGGAGAAAGCCTTTTGTTGGCCCAGAAAATCTTGCCGGAGAGCATCGGGATCACGTAAAGCTTCCCTTTTTCCACCCCCCTGATAATCTTTTGCGCCACCTTCTCCGAGCTGATCCGGGAATATTGAAAAGCCGCGTCGGCGAATTCCTTCTCCCAGGGGTTGGTGTGTGGCATATCCTTGACCAGATTGGTATTGAAAAACATGGGACAGGCCACGGTGATGCCGATATTTAAGGGGGCCATCTCAACCTTCAGGCTTTCGGAGAGGGAAATAACCGCGGCCTTGGTTACATTGTAAGGGCCCATGTTAGTCATCGAGAGCAGGCCGGCCGCGGATCCGATGTTTAATATGTATCCTCCGCCCTGCGCCTTCATCCGGGGAATGAACTCGTGACAACCGTAAAGCACGCCCCAAAAATTGATATCCACGATCCGCTTCCAGTTCTCGAGGGGGATGTCCCCGATCACCCCCGAAATGGCGATCCCGGCGTTGTTAACCAAGAGGTCTACCGCTTTCCATTTGGAGTAGAAATGGTCCGCCATCTCCTTCACGGATTCGGGCTTGCTGACATCGGCGTGAAAAACCTCGCCGGAGCCCCCGGCGCGCTCCACCAGCTCCAGGGTCTCCCGGGAGCCGGCGTCGTTTACATCCGCGATGCCGATTTTCCAGCCCTTCCCGGCCAGAACCAGGGCGAGGGCCCGCCCCAGCCCCGAAGCCGCGCCGGTAATTACCGCTCTTTTGCCGTCAAGATTATTCATGGAAACTCCTTGTTAACACAACACGGTGATGGGTTCACGATTTAAAGAGGAAAAACGAGATTCTTCCCTTCGTTCAGAATGACAACACCAAATAGAAAAAGGAAAAGAGCGATTGCTTCGCTTCGCTCGCAATGACAGGCAGTGGAATGAGGGATCAAATTAACTCGGCCACCAGGCGGGCCAGGTCGTAAAGCTCGAGATTATGATTGCCGAAGGCGTTGGCATCGATAAAATTCTGCTCGCAGAACGGGCAGGCGGTCACCAGGCCGGTGGCGCCGACGTCCTTGACCTCCCGCAGGCGCTCATCCGCCGCCCAGACAGCCAGGTCGGGAAAGGCGGTTTTCACCCCTCCCCCCGAGCCGCAGCACCACGAGTATTCCCGCCGGCGCTCGAGCTCCCGGAACTCAAGACCCGGGATCGCCCGCAGGACCTCCCGGGGCGCGTCGTAGATCCCGCAGTATCTCCCTATATGGCAGGGATCGTGGTAGGTCAACACCCGGGGCAGTTCCTTCCGGAAGCTCAAGCGTTTCTCCCGCAACAGCTGCGACAGGTACTCCGTCATATGCAACACCCGGGCCTCCAGATGCTCCGCGTACTCGTGCTTCAGGGTGCTGTAGCACCCGGCGCAGGCGGTCACGATGACCTTCACCCCCAGGGAATTGAATTTCTCGATATTGGGGGCCAGGTTTTTCTCGAATCCCGCCCGGTCCCCGACCCGGAGCATGGTGCTCCCGCAGCAGCGCTCGGACTTCCCCAGGATCCCGAAATCCACCCCCGCCCGGGAGAGGATGGCGGCGGTCGCCTGGGCTACCGGCTGGAAATTCGGATCGTAAGAGCCGGTACAACCGACATAATAAAGGACCTCAGCCTTTTCCTTATTAAGATCCTTGACCTTCAGCGCTTTAGTCCACTTGTCCCGGCCGCCCCGCGGCCGCATCCAGGGATTGTCGTAATTCTGGATGGACTTGATCAAGACGTTATGCCCGGCGAGGGGGCCGTAGCCCTTCCGGACCAGCCACTCCCGGAGGGCGGTGAAAGCGTTCAGGGGCTCGTTGTTCTTGATCGGGTTGCAGTTGACCTGGCAGTGGCCGCAGGCGGTGCAGGTATAGATCACCTTCAGGAGGCGCTCGGTGATCTCAAGCTCGGGGGGATCGGCGGTCAGAGCCCGGATAATCTCCTGGCGCCCGGAGGCGAAATAGGATTCGTATTTGAAGCGGGTCCCGGCTGGGCAGCTGTCGGAATACCTCTGGCTCTGGACCTTCTCCGGGTTTATCCCCCGGCACATCCCGCAGCGGACGCACTTCCAGGACTGTTCCTTATAGGCCTCGAGGGGCTTGATCCCCTGGGCCAGGGGCGCCTCAAATACGATTGCGGATTGCGGATTGCGGATTTTGGACATTATTTAACGTTCGTTGCCTATAGATAAGTCTTCGCTCACCCAAACAATCCGATCCTACCAAAAGAGCTTTTTATGAGACCGTTGCAAAAAGCTTTTTCTGTCATTCTGAGCCCCTTCAGTAGTGGGGCGAAGAATCTCTCTTTCGTTGAGAAATCCGAAAAACCAGATCCTTCGCTTGCGCTCAGGATGACATATCGAGGGTTTTGCAACGGCTTCATAATAACTTTACTTAAACTCCATAAATTCCTGGGGGTTGAGTGTGTTCTGGGGGTCCATCAGGCGCTTGATCCGGAGGAGCTGGCGGTAGTAAGTATCATCCTTTTTATACATGAACTGGCTCAGGTGGTACGGGAGCATGTCGAAAAAGGCCCCGGCCGGGTAAACCAGCTCCAGGATGCCCCGCTGGATCTCCCGGGACTCCGCCTCCCCGCCATCCCAGTCCGGGCAGAGGTAAAGCTCCCGGCCCATCGCGACTGAAACCGCCAGAAGCTGGGACCGGCTGATTCCCTTTCCCCCGAGAAATCCCTTGATTTTGTTCCAGAGATCTTCGGCCCGGTCAAAAGAACAGAAAAAAGGCAGGGTATTCTTTTCCCGGCGGAGCTGGACCCGGTCAGCACCCTCGGGCGGGTCGGGGGCCTGCTCCAGGTTACCACCCTGTTTCCTGGCGATCCGGTCGATCTCCCGGCCGTTGAAATCGCTGAGTTCCGTGAAGGCCTCGACCGCAGCGGTGAGCGTGACCCCGGCGGACCGGCCCTCGGCCTTCTCCGCCAGGTACCCTTCCTGGCAGTAACCGCGGCGGGAGATCTCCTTAAGCGCGGCCAGGGCGGCCGTCATCCCGGAAAAATTGAAGTGCAGGAACTTTTTCTTTCCCCAGCGGGGATAAATCAGGATTTTGCCCGACACGACGATTCCGTAAGTGTCCCGGGAGCCGAGATACCACTGGGAAAGGTATGGCCCCCCCTCCCCGGTCCAGGGAACCGTCTTCAACGAAAGCGCGTGGGCCCCCGTCCGCTGCACCCGGCCGTCCGCGAGGACCACCTCCAGGGGACCGAGCTTGGCTTCCGGAAACTTGCTCGCGTCCCAGGCCGGTTCCCGAATCAGGTAGGTGGTGATAAATTCTGGCGAGAGGGAACCGACCGGATAGGGCGGGCGGAAGCCCTGGGGGTCCAGGGCCGAGATCAGGCCCGGGAAAGCCACTCCCCTTTCCACCTCCGCGAAGAGGTTCCGGCCGTCCACCATCCGGACCGCGCTGAGTTTCTGAAAGTCCATGATCACCCCGGGGATATCAGCCACCTCGCGGGGAAAACGGTAGCCGGAACCGGTGAAAACCTTGAACTTATTCTCGGCCGCGAGCTCCACCATCCGGATCGCCTCGGCTACCGATTTGGGGGCCCGCCCGGTCAGCTTGAGCTCGCCCGGGGGCTCGAGGAAATAGGAGGCCATCCGCTCGTTACTGACGGCCTCAAATTCAGAGAAGATGTTGTCAATCTGTCCCATAAATTACGCTAGTTCATCTGGTCTATCTCGTTAATTTCGTTGGTATCGTTAGGTGCGTTATTTTCGTTTCTTTTCCAACCACCTCGCAGGCTAAAGCCTGCGGCTACCGATTGCCGGGCGGGACGCCCGGCCTCCTGGGTCATTGGTCATTGATTTTTAGAACCCCATTATCTTCGGATTCATGATCCCGTCCGGGTCCATCTCCTTCTTCAATTTGATCACCAACTCCTTGTAGATCCCGAGACGCGGGAACTGGCGGGAGAAGGCGTTCGCGAAGTCGCGGGGGATGAAAAGGTCCCGTTCGATCATCATGTCGGCGCAGTCGGTCTCGAAGCGGCGGATGCGCTCCCGGTCCTCGGCGTCCCCCCGGTTGTACCAAATGTCCATCTCGAACCAGCAGCCCCGGCCCAGAGGGAAAGGCCCCTGAATGGCGGTATGCGCGGGATAAAGCGGCCGGGCCCACATTTTCTTGGAGAAGAACAGGCGGGCGAAGGAAGGGGCCAGGGCCAGGCCGAGCAGGCGCCGGGCTATGATCCACCCGCGCTTCTCCCCGGTTTTTTTCTGGACCCGGTCGGCGGAGCGGTTGAGAAGGATGCTCAGGGCCCGGAATTTGGTTTTGAGGGTGTTCGGAGGATTCAGCGGAGCGTTGTGCTTCTGGATGATCAGGTTGAACTGCCGCGTGAGGTCGGGGATCCGGTCCATGGTGGTGGCGCAGCCGAGGAAATAGAAACAGCCCCGCCAGCGCATGATCCCGCCCAGGGTGTAGCACTTGCGGAAAACCATATTCGCGAAATCGTCGCCCCAGAGTCCCACGATATCGTAAAAGAGATCCATGACCGCCTTCTCGATGACGACGAAGCCGTGCTTCCTGGACAGTTCCTGCACCTTCTTTTCCCTGATCCGGACCTCCTCGGCGGTGCTCCCGGTCAGGGTGACCAGGACCAAGTCCTCGGGAAAGGCCGGGGCCACCTCCTCCACGATCGGACCCATCAGGGCCGAGAGGGTGATATTCGAGCTCTTGTAGATCTCATCGGCTACGTTCTCCCGGGCGATGGCATAGATGAAGTCGATGATCTTGTCGGTGCTGTCCTTGAGCATGTCCTTGGCCCGGTAGATGATCATTTTCCGGTGGGGATAATCGATAAAGAGGCTCACCGTCATCTCGGTGCAGACCCCCATCATGCCCTCGGCGTTGTAGAACATCCCGGAGATGTCCGGTCCCGGCCCCCGGAAGTTCCCGAGGGGCGGGGCGCTGGGGTGGGTGGCGGAGCGGATTTGGAGGATTTCCCCGTCGGGAAGCACCCAGACCTGGCCCCCGATGTACTCATGGTAGACCCCGGTGCTGACGGCGTTGACCGACAGCCCCCCCGACATGATATTGCCGAAATAGGAGGCGGACCCCACCGTGATCGGGTTGGCGATCCGGAGCCGCAAGCCTTCGGCCGGGGAAAACCGGTTGACCTCGGCCTGGAGGGCGGCGTTGCGGACATAGGGCTGGAAGGTCACGGTCATGGTCTCGGTATCGACCTTGAGGACCTTGTCCATCCGCTTCAGATCCAGGAGGATGCCCCCCAACCGGGGCAGGGTCAGGCCGGCGATATTAAACCCGGTGGAGAGGGGGACCAGCGGGAGCTTGTGCTTCCCGGCGATCCGCACCACCGCCTGCACCTCCTCGGTGGTGGAGGGGAGGGCCACGATCTCCGGCCTCACCCCGTCAATGGTGCTGATGTCCCGGAAGTAGCCCTGGAGGAAGACCGGGTCGTCCTCGGCCCACTCCTCCCCGAGCGCCTGACGCAATTCCGCTAATGCTTCCTTGACCAAGCTCATCGCGCGCCTTACCTCTCCCTTAAGAACTCGCTGGACATGTATTTATAAAGGTGTTTATCATTATTATCATATCAATTAAAAAAACACCAATAATTTCTTATCAATAACTATCCGTGTCTAAATTACGTGTATATCCTCCGAGGGGGAATCAATCTAGAAATTTGATTTAGAAAATTATTGATTTCGCCCCCTCACCTCACCGAACCGTAGGCTCCTACCCTCCGGCCTGTAAGCCCTACGGGCTGGAAGCGGAGCCGGAGGCCCCGCCCTCTCCCCCAGCTTGCCCCGTCAAGGGCGGGGAGGGGAGCCTGCCCGAGCCGACCGCTCGGATCGGCTTGGGAGGGAATGGAAGAGGGTGAAAAAATTATTTTGGACGATATGATCAATGGTAATTAATCATGGCCATTCTGGGTAAAGAACGCTCGGAAGATCTGGAGGTGATCTACGAGGGGATCAGCGGACTCCTCGCCCTCTACGAAAACGATCCGGATTCCCGCGGGATCCTCGCCTACATGAAAGCCTTCACCGCCTACACGGAAAAAATCTGCCGGCTGCTGGACGGCGACAACCCCGTGGTCTGGCACAACACCGGGGTGAGCCCGGAGTTGATCCTGGGGCTCGAAAACGCCGACGATCTGCCCATCGAGTCATACCCCATCCTCCAGGACATTGCCGGCGACGCGCGCTTCACCTGCGAATATATCGACCTGGCCGAAGCCCACGGCATTCCCGCGGAAGTCTGCTCGGTGGACAAGGCCACCCTGGGTTCGGCCTTAAAAGGATTGCTGCCCAAGCCGGCCTGCCTTTTCAGCGTCAGTTCCCCCTGCGATTCCCAGCTGGTGGCCCTGCCCACCCTCAAGGAAATCACCGGCACCCCGCTTTACATGGTGGACATCCCCTATCTCTACGGGAAAAAGGAAATCCAGTATGTGGCCCGGCAATTCAAGGATGCCATTCCCTTCCTGGAAAAACACACCGGCCGGAAATGGCGCCCCGAGCTCTTCCGGGCCGCCTGCGAGAAAAGCAACCGGATGAGCGAACACATCCTGGAGTGGAACGAGCTCCGGAAGCACGTGCCCTGCCCCCAGGTCTCCAAGGTGGTAAGCCTGATGGTCCCGCTCTTTATCGTCTTTGCCGGCACGGATACCGGCGTCTTCGTGGCCGAGCAGCTGGCGCTCGAAGCCCGGGAACGGATCGCGCGGGGGGAATCCGCGGTGGAAGGCGAGCGCATCCGGGCGGTCTGGTACCAAAACCCGATCTGGTTCGATCTCCAGTTTTACGACTGGCTCGAAAGCGAGTTCAAGCTGGTGGTCACCATGGATATCTTCGGATATCACGTCCCGGAAGGCATCATGGATCTTACTTCCGTCGATACCATGCTCGAGGGGCTGGCCCGCCGGATTGTCACGATAGCCCCGATGACCCGGCAGTTCAAGGGGCCGATCGATTTTTACCTCAACGATTTCGTCAATCTTTATCATGATTTTAAGGCCAATATGGCGGTCTACGCCGGTCACGTGGGCTGCAAGCAGGGCTGGGGCGGGATCGGTTTTCTGAAAGAGAAAGCCAAGGAGCTCGGGATTCCGCTCCTGGCCTTTGAATTCGATTTTCTTGATCCCCGGGTGACCTCGGTCGAAACCATCCAGGAGGAGTTCAGCCGGTTCATAAACAACGTGATGATCCCGAGATTGAGTTGACTTACCCCGGCCCCGCGCCTTCGGCCCGACCCCGGGCAGGTTTCCCCCAATACAGGCGGGTATTATAATCAGAATAATTTTAAAGTTTTTGACTGTCATTCCTGTCCCGCATCAGAGTGCGGGATAAACTCCAGCAGGAATCCAGAAAAACAAAACAACTGGATTCCGCATCAAGTGCGGAATGACGGAATACGGCAATCAAGCGGCAAGCCGCGAAGAATTAGTAAATTAATCATGATCCTGTTTCAGATCGTCTGGAAAAACCTTTTGCGGCGCAAGATCCGGAGCCTCCTGACCGTGATCGGGATCGGGGTGGGGATCGGCGCGGTCGTTTCCCTGGTTTCGATCACCAACGGGTTCGTTCACGGCTGGAAATATCTCCTGGAGGGCCACGGGATCGATTTGACTATCCTCAAGTCCGGGAGCGACGCCAACTTCATCGCCCACCTCATGAGCCACCTGGACGAGTCCCTGGCCGACGAGCTCCGGAAAGTCCCCGGGGTGGCCTCGGTGCAGGTATCCCTGGTCGATATGGCCTCGATCGAGGACAAGCCCTCGGTCATGCTCTTCGGCTACGTGCCGGGGGAAGAGATGATGAACCGCCTGAAATTCCCCTCCGGGCGCTCCGTCGCTTCCGACGATCAGGACGAGATTGTCCTCGGGACCGCCCTGGCCCGGGCCCTGAACGTCAAGATCGGCGACGAGGTGGAGGTGGAAAGGGAGTTCATGACCGTGGTCGGGATCTGCGAGTCGAGCAACCTCCTCGAAGACGGGGCCGGAATCCTCTCCCTTGAGCGCCTGCAGAAGCTCATGAACCGGGAAGGCAAGGTGACGGCTTTCGGAGCCCACCTGGAAGACCCCGCCAAACTGGAGGAGGTCAAAAAGGCCATCGAAACCTGGTTCCCCAATCTCTCGGCCTTGAGCACCCGCGAGGCGGTGGATGAAAACGTGGGGACCAAGATGGCCCAGGCCCTTTCCTGGGGGGTTTCCCTGATCGTCCTCCTGGTCGGGGCCATCGCCACGATGAACACCATGTTCATGTCCGTCTTCGAGCGGACCCGCGAGATCGGGATTCTCCGGGCTCTGGGCTGGCGCCAGAGCCGGATCATCAGCATGATCCTGCAGGAATCCGTTCTCCTCTCCTTCTGCGGAGGCGTGGTGGGGATTTTCCTGGGGATGGGGGCGGTGCGGATGCTGAATCTCTTCCGCCAGCTCCGGGGCCTGATCCAGGCGGAATACACCACCTTCCTTTTCTCCGAGGCGATTGTCCTGGCCCTGATTCTCGGGATCCTGGGGGGCGTCCTCCCCGCCTGGCGCGGCTCCCGCCTGCCCCCGGTGGAAGCCCTCCGGCATGAATAAGAGCAAAGGGAATTGACGAGTGACAATTGACGAATGACGAATGAAAACCTAATAATTCCTCGTTCTCAATCGTCAATCTACAATCGTCAATATAAAAATGCCTATTCATATTGTCCGGCTGGGAAGCCCGCGTTTAAAAGGCGAAGGATTGCGGATCGGGACGGTGCGGCGGCCGCCGCGCGGGGTTTCGAAGGCCGAGTTCGCCTCCCGGAATTTTTACGATATCTGGCTTCCCGAGTTAGCGCCGAGCGAGGAGCTGCTCCAGCTCGGCCGCGCGGCCGGTGACGTAAAGCGCTGGCGCCTGTTCGTCCGGCGCTACCGCGCCGAGATGGGCCAGGCGGAAAAGAGCCGCCTGCTCGACCTGCTCGCGGCCCTTTCGCGGCAGGCCAGCTTTTCGGTGGGATGTTACTGTGCCGACGAAAGCCAGTGCCACCGGTCCATCCTGCGCGAGCTGCTCGCCGAGCGCGGCGCCCAATTCGCCTAGCGAGGCCGGCGGCCGTAAAGTCCGATTATCAACCCAGAAATTGAAAGCTACCTATATTCTGGCTATAATATAGCCAGAATGAAATATGAGATTATTTTATCGCCCGAAGCAGTTCAAGACTTTAAATTGTTAGATGTTTTCCAAAGAACAAAAATAAAGGATTTGATCGAAGTTCATTTAAAATATGAACCGACAAAAACCAGCCGGAGCAGAATTAAAAGATTGAAAGGGTTAAGGCGCCCCCAGTTCCGCTTGAGGGTTGAGGAAATCAGGGTGTTTTACGATGTAATTGAAAACCGGGTGGAGATTCTGGCGATAATTCCGAAATCAAAGGCGTCGCAATGGCTGGAGAGAAAGGGAGATAGATCATGAAGAAAGTGGCTTTGTCTGAGGTTAAGGATGACCTCTCCAAATTTTTACGGTTGGCGGAGAAGGACGAAATCATCATCACCCGCCACGGGAAGCCCGCGGGCATCCTGATCGGTTTTGAGAATGAAGAAGACTGGTTTGATTATCTTCTGGAGAACGACCCGAGGTTCCTCGCGCGGGTCGAGCAGGCCCGGAAAAATCTCAGGACGGGGTTGGGAATAAGAATAGAGGAATTACCGTAATCCGAGCCTTCTGCCTCGCTTTCCGGCTTGCATGGTTTGCATATAATCCCGACCGACGAAATAAAAATTAAACCGGAAAAAAGTTGAGGTTGCTTTCTGGCTGGAAAAGCCCCCTGGCTGACCCCGGCAACGGGCCGCGGGTAGAAGTTACTTTCTTTTTTTCCGGGTAAACCGCCACTTCTGGAAGGCCAGGTACCCGCCAGTGAGCCAGACCAGGGATTTAAAAACCGGGGTTTCGAAGGTCTTCCGGACGTCCCCGATCAGCTCGGGAACGGGCAGGCCCTGCGGGCAGAGCTTCCGGCAGTTCCCGCACTCCGTACAGGCCGAGGCAAAGCGGTGACGGGGTGACTCGATTCCCCCATACAGCCGGAGGAAATACATCGCCATGCTCTGTCCCTTTTCCCCGAAGACCTGCCGCTGGTTGTAGAGCTCGAAGCAGGTGGGGATATCCACCCCCGCCGGGCAGGGCAGGCAGTAGCGGCACCCGGTGCAGGCGACCTTCCCTAAGCCCTGGTACTTCTCGGCGGCCTCCCGGATCAGCGCCAGCTCCTTGGCGGAGAGGGAATCGGGGAGCGCCTCGCCGGCGATCCGGAGGTTTTCCTCGATGTGCTTATCCTCGTTCATCCCCGAGAGCACGCAGGTCACCTCCGGGTGGTTCCAGACCCAGCGGAGCCCCCATTCGGCCGGCGTGCGCTTCCGCTCGGCCCGGTCCCAGACGGCCTGGACCGCGGGCGGTATTTTCCGGGCCAGGTTCCCGCCCCGGAGGGGCTCCATTATGATCACACCCAACCGCTTCGCGGCGGCGTATTTCAGCCCTTCCGTCCCGGCCTGGATGTTCTCGTCTATGTAGTTGTACTGGATCTGGCAGATGTCCCAGTCATAGGTGTCCACGATCTCCTTAAAAGCGGCGAGATCTCCGTGGAAGGAGAATCCGGTGGAGCGGATCCGGCCATCCTTCTTGGCCTGTTCCAGGAATTCCAGGACCCCCAAGCCCTTCATCCGCTCGAAGACGGGGCCGCTGATCCCGTGGAGAAGGTAATAATCAAGATAATCGGTCTGGAGCTTCTTGAGCTGGGCCCCGAGATGGGGTGTGAAGTCCTCCGTGCTCCGGATCTTCAAGGAAAACTGCTTGGTGGCCAGGCGGACCTTCTCCCGGTAGCCATCGCGGAGGGCCCGCCCGAGGAAGGGCTCGCTCGCGCCCAGGTGGTAGGGCTGGGCGGTATCGAGGTAATTCACCCCCCGGTCGATCGCTTCCCGGAGCTGGCGGGTGGCGCGTTTCTCGTCGATCCGGCCCCGCTTCAAGGGCAGGCGCATGCACCCGTAACCCAGGATCGAGAGCTCATCCCCGCTTTTCGGCACCTTACGGTACAGCATGATCTCGTTTCTCCCCCGCGACGGTCAGGGCTTCTTCGCCTCGACGATGAACTGGCAGACGACCTCCCCGAACTGGATGATGTCCCCGTCCTTCAGGGGGGATTCGGTGATCCGCTGGGAATTGAGGACCGTGCCGTTGGTGCTCCCCAGGTCCTGGATGTGGAAGCGGTGGTTCTTGAAGGAGAGAACCGCGTGCCGCCGGGAAACCGTCTGGTGGCGGATCCGGGCGGTGACCAGCGGGTCGCGGCCGATGTAGGCGGGGGCTTCGGGGATCTCCAGGATAGACAGCTCGTTCGAGCCCTTCAGGATCCGCAGGCAGACCCGGAGATCCTGCGGGAGAAATCCCGGTCCCGCATCCCCGCGGCTGTGCACGCGGGTGACCGCGTTTTCCTCCCCCTCGAGCTCGCGATCCAGGGAAAACTCCGCGAACACATCTTCCGCTCCCGGCCCGGCCGCGGGGGGACCGCCGGAGAAGAAATCCTCCTGGTTGCGCTGATCCAGGCGGCCGACCAGCTCGCGGGGGGTCAGCGGATTCGTCTCCGCGAAATCCTCCGGAAAACGCTGCAGGACCTCCCGGAAGATTTTTTCCTGGAACTTGGGATGGTGCTGCAGCAGGAAAGAAAGCAGCCGGGCGTACTCGGCGATCGCGACCGCCCGGAAGGGGTCGTGGTCCCGTTTCCCGGATTCCCGGATCCGGAGGTATTTCCAGAAACGGTACGCCCTTTTCTCGATGAAGCTGTAAAGACCGACATAGTGTTCCTCGGTCAGGTGGGTCTCCTCGCACAGTCTCTTCAGCGTGATGTAATCAATCGATTCCCGGACCCGGGCCTCGAGAGCCTCCCGCTCCCCCGGCGGCCCCGCCGCCTTGCCGTCCCGGGTCTTCCCGGTAACCTGCGATTCCTTCCTGGTTTTCTTCATTGCAGATCAGACGGGGTTTTTCCCCCTCCCGGGAATAATTCTATCGCAACGGCATTACCTGGCAAAGCATCACTCGAAATTCGTTAACATTTTTTCTTTTTTGAGTGGAAGGTTTCGCTCCGATAAAATCGACCGCCGACCGCGGACGGCTGACCGCCGTAAAAGATAGTATCCGCTTCAACCCGATTGAGGATTTTAACTCCATGCCCTCTGCCCGTTGCGCCATGCGATTACCCCCCCGGGGGCTCTCGGTAAAACCCAATAACCCGACAATCTAAACGTGGGTATAACGCCTCACGCCTGACGCCTCACGGGTTTTGGCTGACTACTGCTTACTCTCCGCCGTCTACCCTTTTTATTGAAAACCGGGATATAATCAGCGGCCGGATGAAAAAAAATACCTTTCTCATCCTATTCCTCGCCCTGGCCGGGGGAGCCTTCCTCCGCTTTCACGCCCTGGGGGAGAAAACCCTCTGGCTCGACGAGATCAACGGAATCCAGGGCGCCCTCACTCCCTGGCCCGGCTTCTGGGCCGCGGTCAGGTCCGGCGAGCATCCGCCGCTTTTTTACCTGATCCATCGTTTTTTCCTTTCTTTCGGCGAGAATGAGTTCGCCGCCCGGCTGCCGGCGGCCATTTTCGGGACCCTCTCCATCTCCGCCATCTTCGCCCTGGGGAAAAATACGCTGGGCCGTCCCGCAGGTCTGCTGGCCGCCCTCCTCTGGGCCGTTTCCGTCGTCGATATATCCCAATCCCAGAACGCCCGCAACTATACCATCCTGGTTTTCCTCACCATCCTGAGCCTGAATTTCCTGGTCCAGGCCTTTTCCCATAAACGCCGGGGCTCGTTTTGGGCCTGGATCGGGATCAATACCCTCCTTCTCTATACGCACTACTTCGGGCTCTTCGTGGTTTCGAGCGAAGCGGTCCTCCTGTTTTTCGGCCTTTTCCGGAGCCGGGCAGATTCCTCCCGGCCCGCGGATTTCCGCCGCCTGCTCCTCGGGGTGCTGGTTCCCGGCCTGCTTTTTCTCCCCTGGGGCTGCTTCGCTTTTCTCCGGCAGGCCAAGGAAGCGGTCAGTTACTTTTCCTACTACCTGGAACCCAAATCGCAGTCTTTTCTCGTCCTGGCCAACTACTTTGCCTACGGGCTCTGGGACACCTTTACCGTCCGTTATCCCCGGTCGCCCCTGATCATCCTCGGGATCCTGCTGGCCGCCGGGACGGCCGGGAAAAAGCGGCCGGAAGAAACCTCGCGGACCGTCCCGGTTTTCTTTCCGGCCATTGTCCTGGCCACCGTTTTTTCCCTGGCCGCAGTCAACATCAAAGTGGTTACCCCCCGCAACCTGCTCATTATTCTTCCCGCCCTATATCTCCTGGCGGCCCGCGGGATACTCGTCCTCAGCGGGGCCCTGCTCGACCGCCTGGGCGGGGACCGGGGCCGGAAACACGAGTTCGCCGCGGCCCTGGTTCTCGCGATCATCCTGCTCGGGCGCCTTAACTTCACCACCCTGGCCCAGTATTACAACGATGGTTTCCACATGGAAAACCACCGCGGAAGCTGGAAACAGGCGTCCGGCTTTCTAAAAGAAAATCTCCGGCCGGGGGACCGGGTTCTGGCGGTCCAGCTCCCGGGAACCTCAAGGTTTTGCCTGGAATACTACCTGAAGCGGGACGGTCTCCCAGACCGGGTTGAATTCACGGACGATTTCAAGGCCCTGAAAAATTACCTGGACCGGGGAACCCCGGTTTACCTCCTTGTGCCCCATGAAGATGCCCCCCCGCGTGATCCGGTACTTTTACAGATCTTCAAGGACCACTGGGTCGCGGCCCGGCATTACCACCTGCTCGATATTTATTATCTCGACCGCCCTTTCCGAACCGACCCGCTCCCGGTGGCCATGTCCCGGGTCGGAAAAACCGCGACGCCGACGCGGCTGGCCGCGGGCGATTTCATCTATTCGTCCGGCTGGTTTACCATGAATGTCTTCCAGGGCCGATACACGGTTAATCTCTTTAACGGGGAATTTATGGCCTACTACTTTTTCTGCCAGGTCCCGGGGTCCTACTCGATCCTGGCCGACGTCCGCAAGGAGGAGCTGTGGCGGGAGACCGCGACCATCGAGCTGATTCTGGACGAAATCCCAATCGCTTCCTTCCCGATTGAAAAATCCAGCCGCTGGGTCACGGGGGGAAGCAATTCCATCTACCTCACCCGCGGTTACCACAACCTGGTCCTGAGGGTCACGGGACAATCGCAAATCTACCGGAACCTGGCCCTGAGCCTGTCGGGGATCACGATTGTGGGGGGAAAATAGGAATTCGATTGCAGATCACAAGCTGACTTCGTAAACGTTCTCGACAAAGTTTTTATCCTTATCGAAGCATTTTTTCTTTTTTTGGGGGGAAGGTTTCGCTCCCCTCACAATTCCCGCGATCACGTAATGCCGGGCGGCGGGCTCGCTAAGCCTCGCCTTCATCAACCAAGAGACAAGGTTCATCAAGTCCCTCGCAGCCTAGTCTATTAAGAGTTCATGTCGCGAGAACCTTCCCCCCGGGCTTTCCTAAAAACCTAACCCCTTACGTCTTACGATTTGTTCTTTAAACTTTTAGGCTTCTTTACTTTTAGGCTCTTAGGCTTTGGGCTGCCTACTGCCTAGTGCGTACTGCTTACTTTTTTTTCAGGGAATGAGGGCGAACATGAGAATGATCCCCGCGCAGGGGAGCACGATCGCCAGGTAGAACCAGACCCGGATGGCCTGTTCCCACTCCAGCTGAAGGGCGGCTTTGAAAGCGGCGGTGAAGAGCAGGATGTTGGCCCCGAAAATCATATAGGAGCAGAAATTGGTGATCAGCAGCGCCCTCCCGTTCCCCGGGAGAAACGCCGCCGGGGTCATCGCCAGGCAAAGGAAAACGTCCAGGGCGAATACCAGGTAGCAGTAGACGCAGAACCAATCCCGGGCCGAGCCCGCGGGACGGTATCTTCTCTTCGCGATCAGGGCCGGGATAAAAATCAGGGCCAGGTCCCCTCCGATTTTCAGGGGATAGAGGAGGAGCCACTTCCCGAGAACGGTCAGGCCCTGGACGAACGCGAGATCGAGCAACCCCCCGATCACGAACCAGAGGCAGGGATTGCCGCCCTCCACCGCCCCGATCCTTAACATCAGGACCATGTCCAGGGCGCTGATCCCCAAAAGCAGCGCCAGCGCCGTGCCCACCCGGTAGGTCCGGTTCGCCAGGGCGCGGGTGACCGTCGTTTCGGGCTTAACCAGCATCCCGCTCAACAACGAAAGTATGCCGATTTTCTTTTCCATGCGGATTATGGTATCAACAGTTAAAGGTTATTTAAAATTGGGCAACGGGCTCCTTCCCGGGCAGCCGTCCTTCGGCTTTGCTCAGGATAAATTCCAGGCCGCCCCTACATCATAAAAATCAAGGATGAATCAACAAGATGGGTAGCCGCAACCTTCAGGTTGCGCCATTTCCGCAGGCTAAACCATAAATTTTTGTCTGTCGTCCTTAATTTGTAGTGGCTGACCTTGGTCGGCTTTGGATGTCGGGCAAGCCCGACCACTACACGCAGGCTAAAGCCTGCGGCTACCGTTTATGATTTGCCATGGTATTTTGGAATTGTTGAAACGCTACGACAGGTATTTCACCTTGGCCGGGGCGCGCTTGACCAGGCGCTTGAAAGAAACCCGCGGATAACCCAGGGTCATGGTCCCGTAGCAGAGGTGGCCCCGGGGGATGCCCAGGAATCTCTTGACCTTCGGGCTCAGGTTGGCCGAGACCTGGAGAAAACCATTGAAGCAGGTCCCGAGGCCGAGGGCGTGGGTCTGGAGCGCCGCGGAATAAAGCGCCACCGCGCAATTGAAGGCCGAACTCGTATCCCAGCGGCTGGCGTG
>Ga0315289_10000887_pt1 | contig 46205 bp, 36 predicted proteins | sample YL17G11_40_MG_FD_203452 | JGI IMG/M metagenome (GOLD analysis project Ga0315289, IMG submission 203452) | Sediment microbial communities from Yellowstone Lake, YNP, Wyoming, USA - YL17G11_40 | ecosystem: Environmental > Aquatic > Freshwater > Lake > Sediment | place: USA: Wyoming | collected... | reverse complement strand
CTACCGTTCTCTGGAGGACCCGGATATCCGAGCCGCCGCCCAGACCGACCCGCGCGGGTTCCTAGCCGACCTCCGCGAGGGGGCCATTCTCGACGAGATCCAGAGGACCCCCGACCTGCTGTCATACCTCCAAGGGATCGTGGACCGCTCCGGCAAGCGGGGATTGTTCGTCCTGACCGGAAGCCACCAGCCGAGACTGCACGAGGCCGTCTCACAGTCCCTGGCGGGCCGCACGGCGATTCTCACCCTCATGGGCTTCTCGCTGGAGGAGTTGAGCCACTACCGCACGTGGGACGATCCCTATGAGTTGATCGTCAAGGGCGCATTCCCTGGTCTGCACGAGCACGACCTCAAGCCCAGCAGGTTTTACGCGTCGTACGTACAGACCTATCTCGAACGAGATGTCCGGGCCCTCATCAATCTCAAGGATCTCAGCCGGTTCCAGGTGTTGCTGACCCTGCTGGCCGGCCGGATCGGCCAGGTGGTCAACCATACAGCCCTAAGCAACGACGTGGGTGTCTCCTCCACGACGATCAAGGATTGGATCAGCGCGCTCAAGGCCTCCTTCATCCTATCTGAGCTGCCGCCGTTCTTCGAGAACATCCGAAAGCGGGTCATAAAGGCTCCCAAGTTCTTCTTTACCGACACAGGGCTTGCTTGTCACCTTCTGGGCGTTGACACGCCACAGCAAGCAGCTCGCGACCCCCTTCGCGGTCATCTGTATGAGAACTGGATGATCGTGGAGATCCTCAAGGCACGGTTGAACCGAGGTCTTCGACCCGATCTGTACTTCTATCGTGATTCGCATGGGAATGAAGTGGACTTGATCGTACGAGAGGCAGGACGGCTGTACCCGGTGGAGATCAAGTCCGCCCGCACGTTCACACCGGAGTTCCTCCAGGGCATCGACTCCTTCACCCAAGCGGCAGGCCGCCGAGCCGGTGCGGGCACAGTCTTCTATGACGGCGATTCGGCATTCACAGTCAAAGGCATCCGCGTGCTCAACTACCTTCGGCATGGCCACTACGATCAGATCATCCGCTCGGCGGATTGAATCCCGCTCCAATAGGCGCGCGAGACGACACGATTGGTGCAGGTCGCTGCAGAACGACGGCTATCACCGCTACCGCCTGGGCAAGGTGACAGTCCTGTCCTCAACTACGGGCAAGTCAGTGGAGCTATGATCAATGATCACAACGATTACGACACAGTGCCGCATACTCCCCACGCAATTCGTTGAAGAACTCCGCGATACGCTTGTGCGCAAACTGGCAAAACTCGCGCATGATCTCCACCGACGCCGATTCGAATTTGAGACCCGGGGCCTGGGTCTGGCGGACGAACTCAGATACCCGAGCTTTGTTGGCGCTGTTGAGAATCCCCCCATTGTGCACAACGATGTTCCTGAGTCGATAGACGCCCGCAACAAGCACCCATGTGGCAGGTACAGGTGTGGAGAAGGCGGCGTTCTTAGTCAGAAACTCCCTCGCATGTGCGACAGTACCACGTGTGAAATCGCCCAGATCTATCGGCGTACCACGAATCGCACCAACATCCGAACAGACTTGCACCAGGTACCGTTCCGTACCCGACATGAGAGCGACGATGTAGGACTGGCGAAGCTGAGTACCTATGATGTCTTGCCAATGCCAGGAATAGTACCGATTCTCCACAGCGGCGATATCGCGTGTCTCTCGCTCTTCAATAAGCTTCTCCAATGTCGCTCGAAAATGCTCAAGCCAGTCAAGGTCCATTCTTATGAGGTCCCACAGGATAGTCCCCTCCTCAGCAATCAGATAGTCGCGCGTCATCTCTCCATAATCGGGGGCGTAGCCATGCGATTCCGCCCAGCGTCGGACAGACTCGGTCAGTCGCTGACATCCCTGTTTGTCAGATAACGGGACTTGTTCGCGCCATTCTATGGGTATCTGGCCTGGAGGGAATGCATTTGAAGACACAATCAAGGCCGGGCCCTTGATGTCGATAGAGTGGCATTCTTCAATCTCCACGTACTTGTCGCCCTTCTGCCACTTCCGAATGATCATAGAAGCCTCCAATTAAACGCGGACTATGTCGAGGATTCACACGAGCTACACGCCCGCGCTAATTCATCCGGCCACGGATTAGTTCCTTCCACGGAATACGCATCTGAATCTCGGCAGACCACCTTTGGCGTCGGTACGGGCGACTGCTGATCCTCTGGATTGTGGCGGATCATCGGTTCTCCTTCCAATAGCGATGACGAAACGGATTTCGGAAGGCACCATCGAAGTTGCACCCACTCGCTGCTGCACGCATTATCGGCAGGGAGGCAATGTGCGATAAGGAGAAAAGGCAAATGCCAAGGAGGCAACGAGCAGACAACAGATCAAGGTCTCGAAATGTGAGATTTTGTGCTTCGTCGCCGAAAGGAGTTGACAGAAATAAGTTTCAAGTTTGATAATGGCTATATGTACGTCAAACGTGCCATTAGCCCTGTCCTTCTCCAGGCGTGCTGCCAGTTTCCGGCGGTTCTGGTCACCGGGCCGCGCCAATCGGGCAAGACGACGCTCCTGCAAGAGGAGCTTGGGCCGCTGGGGTATGCCTTCGTCAGTTTCGATGACCCGGTGGTTCGAGAATTCGCCCAAACGGACCCGAACGGCTTTCTGGACGGCTACAGGGACACGGCTTTGGTGCTGGACGAGGTCCAGTACGTGCCGAGTCTTTTCTCTTACCTGAAGATGCGGATCGACGCCCGCCGGACCGAATACGGCCGGTTCGTTCTGACCGGCTCCCAACAGTTCCAGATGATGAAAAACATCAGCGACTCCCTCGCAGGTCGCGTGGCCGTGCTGGAGTTGCTGCCGTTTGCCCTGGAAGAATTGGGCGACCGAGCCGCGCCCACGGCCGCCGAACAGATCTGGCGCGGAGGATACCCACCGGTCGTCCTGAATCCCGACGTGCGGGAACTCTGGCTGCGCAGTTACTTGTCTACGTACCTGGAGCGCGACGTGCGTCAGCTCCAGAACATCCGGAACCTGGGCCAATTTCAGTCCTTTCTTACGCTATGTGCGGCGGTGCACGGCCAGGAGCTCAACCTGGCCCGCCTGAGCCGGGAGTGCGGCATCAGCCAGCCCGGCGCACGCCAGTGGCTCGGCGTGTTGACGGCTTCCTATATCGTTGTGCTGGTGCCCCCGTACCATAGCAATCTCGGTAAACGCGCGATCAAATCCCCCAAGCTCTATTTTGTGGATTCGGCCTTAGCCGCCGAGCTGACTCGTCAGCCCTCGGCCGACGCCCTGTGGACGGGTCCTGTGGGAGGGGCCTTCTTCGAAGGCTGGATCGTGACCGAGACGATCAAGTTTCAGAAGGCCCGTGCCATGCGGGCGGACATCTACTTCTGGCGTTCTCACGGTGGGCTGGAGGTGGACCTGATTATCGAGTCCCGCGGCCGCCTGCACGCCATCGAAATCAAGCAGACCGCCACGCCGTCGCTGCATCACCTCGGTGGGCTACGCCGCTTTCGTAATCTGGTGGGAGACGGTGCGGTCGGGTCGCTCGTGCTGGTCTGCAACGTCCGCGAACCCACACCCCTGCCGGACCAAGTCAAAGCCATCCCTTGGCATGGGTGGCCGCGGTGGATGCAGGAGAACCTCCAGGAGTAATCATACGGCGCGGATATGCTGGATAAAGGATTAGTCCAAGTTTACACAGGCGACGGCAAGGGTAAGACGACCGCCGCCTTTGGGCTGGCTCTGCGGGCAGCGGGCCAAGGGAACAAGGTGCTGATCTATCAATTCCTCAAGCCTCCATCGCTGGAGTTGGGCGAGCGGTTGGCCGTCGAGCGGTCGGGCCTTCCCATTCGGGTGGAATCGCTGGAGGCACGGTGGCACCTGTTCAGGTCCCTTCGCAGTGAGCAGGACATCGCCGCGGCGGGCGCCGCCGTCAGAGAAGCTCTGGCCATGCTGACGGAACTGGCGGCGAAGAAATCCTATGACGTTCTGATCCTCGATGAGATCGTCTTTTGCCTGTCGCTGGGTCTGGGCCAGTTCGACGACATCAAGCGGCTCATCGAACAAAAAGACGCCGGCGTCGAATTGATCCTTACCGGCCGGGGCGCGACGCCGGAGTTGATCGAGATGGCGGACCTTGTGACCGAGATGAAGAAGATCAAACATCCATTTGACAAAGGCACGCCGGCGAGGCGTGGCATCGAGTATTAAAATGTGTCCGCACAATGCGGCAGCACCTCTCCGTATGTCACCCCCGCGAAGGCGGGGGTCCATGAACGTACGATGGGCGAGTGGGTTCCCGCCTTCGCGGGAATGACAGAGCGGGCACGGTGCGGGATGGATAAGGAGAAACAGGTGTCCAAGAGAGTGGCAGCGATCATCTGTGCGGCGGGGCCGGGGACCCGGTTCGGCGGCAAGCGAAAGAAGCAGTTCGTAGAGGTGGCGGGCCGGCCGGTGTTCCTGCGCAGCATCGAGCTGTTCTCCGACCGCGACGACGTGAAACAGATTCTCCTCGGCATCGCCAAGGAGGACGAGGAAACCGTCAAGATCACGTGGGGCGCGAAGCTGTCGTTCTTCCACGTCAAGACGTTCGTCGGCGGCCAGGAACGCTTCGATACGATCCGCAAGGCGCTGGAGTTGCTGAAGGACGACATCGAGCTGGTGGCCGTGCACGATGCGTGCCGGTGCTGTGCCACCGCGCAGCTCGTGACCAATATCCTCGCCAAGGCCGCCGAGACCGGGGCGGCCATCCCCGCCGCTCCCGTCACGGCCACGATCAAGCAGGTGAAAGACGGCACGATTATCCGGACCGTGGACCGCAGTGACCTCTATGAAGCCCAGACCCCGCAGATATTCGAAACCGCGCTGCTGAAGAAGGCGTATGCGAACCTGGACAAGCTCGACAAGGCCGCCGTCACCGACGACGCTTTCCTCGTCGAGGCCCTGGGACGGAAGGTGGCCATTGTGGAGTCGGATTCGTCTAACCTCAAGATCACCCGGCCGGGCGACATCGCCATCGCCGAGGCGATCCTCAGGTCGCGACCCAAGCCCCTGCCCGCCGGTCCCATAAACCCCTTCGCCGAGGCCGAGTGGTGACGCAGAGAATATTTTTGGATTTTCCTATTGACAGAGTAAGATCAAGTCGATTTAATATATTGATTATGAGGCATGAACGCTGCACCAACTTCGGGTTTTTTGGGTATTGGTGGCCTGCAGGATAATTCCGGCAGGCGAGCGATCATCGTGTCTTAAGTAATCGCGAAAATATACAAAGTCGAAATGAAGCAGCCTGTCGGAATCGGCAGGCTGCTTTTTTTTGTTATGATCGTGAGCCAGGAGTCGATGAGACCTTTCGTTCGGAAGTGAGGTTATGGAAGATTATCGGCAGATCATCGAGAACGCGGAGCCGGGCCAGATCGTCCCGATCGTCAAACGAATCGACATGGGCGACCCGCTCGAATTCTTCGCGAAGCTGAGCGACTACGGCCGGGCCCGGAACTGCTGCCTGCTCGAATCCCGCGAGTACCTGGCCGGCACGCGGGCCCTGAGCTTCGGCACCGCCCGCCCCGCTCTCTATCTTGCCGGGACAGGCTCCGACTTTGCCATCAAGGCCCTGAGCAAGCCCGGCAAGCGCATGTTGAGCTACTTAGCTGCCCATCCGGAGCGGTTCGCTTTCTGCGAATCGGTCGAGTTCGGGTCGGAGGCTATTACAGGACGAATCAAACGCCGCGACGAGACTGTCGATGAGCAGACCCGCCTGCGGACCACGAATCAGATGGACGTGCTGCGAGCCGTCGCGTTCGCGTTTCGCCTGGCGAGCAAGCCCTTCCGAGTCACCTGCGGCCTGCTCGGGGCCCTTAGTTACGACTTCGTGGACCAATTCGAGAAGCTCCCCGCCAGCGAGCAGGACCTGCTGGGCAATCCCGATTACGAGCTGTACTTCGCCGACAACATCTTTCTGATGGACCACGAGAGCAACCAGGGCTACATCGTCGTCAACTGCATGATCACCAACGGCGACCGCGAGGCGGCGATCGCGGAGGCCCAGAGCAGCTTCGACTACTACTTCAACATGGCCCGGTTCGATCCGCCCAAGGGACGAAAACACGATGGCACTCTGCCGGCGGCCTCGACCGACACGTTCCAGAATGAATACGAGGAGATGGTCCGTCGGGCCAAGCAACACATCATCGACGGCGACATTTTCCAGGTCGTGCTGAGCCGCACGTTGACGGAGCCGTGCCCCGATGAGCCGCTGGACGTCTACAAGCGGCTGCGCGAGCTGAACCCGTCACCGTACATGTTCTATCTGAACACGCCGCACACGGTCCTCATGGGTTCGAGTCCCGAGCTGAATCTGCGGGTCAGCGGGACGGGGCCGCGACATGTCGAGATCAGACCTATCGCCGGCACCAAGCCCCGGGGCCGCATCGACGGCCAGATCGATACCGACACCGATTTCCGTTACGAGGCCGAGTTGAAGCTGGACCGCAAGGAACTCGCCGAGCACATGATGCTCGTCGATCTGGCCCGCAACGATATCGCCCGCGTCGCGGACGCCGGCAGTCGGGTCGTCAACGAACTGCTGACCGCCGAGAAATACGAATCGGTCCAGCACCTGGTGAGCAACGTCAAAGGAATGCTTCGGCCCGATCTTGACGCACTGAGCGCCTATCTGGCCACGATGAACATGGGCACGCTCACCGGAGCGCCGAAGATCGAGGCGATGAAGATCATCCGCCGGCTCGAAAAGAACAAACGCGGCTACTACGGCGGCGCGGTGATGTACCTGACGGTGGACGGCCAATTCGACAGTTGCATCACAATCCGCAGCCTCCAGGTCCGGGACCACACCGCCTATATCCGCGTCGGCGCCGGCATCGTCCACGATAGTATTCCCAAGATGGAATTCGAGGAAACGGAGCACAAAGCCGGGTCCTGCCTCAGAGCGATTCGCGGCAAGTAGCCGTTGGAAAGGAACTGTGATGGAAGCAGCGTGCAGAAGAGTGTTGTTCATCGACAACTTCGATTCGTTCACTTACAACCTCGTCGATGATTTTGCCAAGCGGCAGTGCCGGACGAAGGTCTACCGGGCGGACACGAGCATCGAGGACTTGCAAACGGTGGCAGCCGAGTTTGACCCCGATCTGCTGGTGATCTCGCCGGGGCCGGGCAACCCGGATACGGCCGGCGTGTCGCTCGACGCCGTGGACTACTTCAAGGACAAGCTGCCGATCTTCGGCGTCTGCCTGGGGCACCAGACCATTGTGCAATACTTCGGCGGCCGGATCGGCCACGCCCCGGAGCCGATGCACGGCAAGCCCTCCCGGATCAGCCACAACGAAAAAGGGATCTTTCGCGGTGTGGAGAATCCCCTGCAGGCCGGACGATATCACAGTTTGACAGCCTTGACACTACCGGACTGCTTGGAAAAGACAGGTGAATTCGAGGGCATCGTCATGGCCGTCGAGCATAAGACACTGCCCATCTTCGGCGTCCAGTTCCATCCCGAGAGCATCCTGACGCCTGCGGGCGGTAAGATCATCCAGAACGTTCTTCAGATTGCAGCGAGTCGAAAACAAATGGTTGGGAGATAAGAAGAAATGGCAAACATCACGCAGTACCTTCAGATCATTCTCGAGGGCAAGGACCTGACGTTCGACCAGGCCAAGGCCCTGCAGGACACGATCTTCGAGGGCCAGGTCTCGGAGGTCCAGATCGCGGCTTTTCTGGCCATCATGCGGATGAAGCGGGCCACCGCGGGCGAGATCGCCGGCCTGGCGCAGTCGCTGCGCGACCATGCGGTGCGGGTGTCGGTCGATTTGCCCAACCTGATCGACACCTGCGGCACCGGCGGAGCTTTCGTCAAAACGTTCAATATCTCCACCGCCTCCGCCCTCGTGGCGGCGGGCGCCGGCGCGTACGTCGCCAAACACGGCAATCGGGGCATCACCAGCCGCTGCGGCTCCGCCGATGTCCTGAGTGAACTGGGCGTCAAGATCGACCCCGCGCCGGAGATCGTGGCTGCCTGCATCCGGGAGGCCCACATCGGCTTCATGTTCGCGCCCAAGTTCCACCCGGCGATGCGCTTCGTGCAACCGATCCGCAAGAGCCTGGACTTCCGCACGGCGTTCAATATTCTCGGCCCGCTGGCCAACCCTGCCGGCGTCCAGGCCCAGGTCATGGGCGTGTCCGATGGCGAGTTGCTGGACCGGATCGCCGAGAGCTTGAAGATGCTCGGGGCCAGACGGGCTTTCGTCGTCCACGGCCAAGGCATGGATGAGATCAGCCTGCTGGGCAAGACGCGGATCGTCGAGCTGCGCGACGGCTGGATCCGGTCCTTCGAGCTGGACCCGGGCGACTACGGGATCTCGAACGCGTCCATCGATGTCCTGGGCAGCGGCGACGTCATCGCCAACGCGGCGGTGATTCGCGACATTCTGGCGGGCCAGGAGAAAGGTCCGAGGCGCGATATCGTTCTGCTCAACGCCGCGGCGGCGCTGGTCGTGGCGGAGTTGGCCGACGGTTTTGCGGAAGCGCTCCCGCTGGCGCGGGCTTCAATTGAGGAAGGAAAGGCGTTACACTGTTTGGAGAAGCTGGTCGAGGTCTCGAATCGGGCGTGACCTCTATTCTCCTTCGAGCTGATCGTATGATGATAACCAAGGTCAAAATCTGTGGGATTACGAACTACGAGGATGGGGCGGCCGCGATGGACCTGGGGGCGGACCTGCTCGGGTTCAACTTCTATCCGAAGAGCCCGCGCTATATCCAGCCGCAGACCGCCGCGACGATCATCCGGAAGCTGCCGGCCTTCATTGACGTGTCCGGCGTATTCGTGAACAGCTCCCTGGAGGAGATTCGCGAGATCGCCGGTCTGTGCCAGTTGGACTGGGTGCAGTTGCACGGCGATGAGAACACGGAGTTTTGCCACTGGCTGGCTTACGACAGCGTCAAGACCATGAAGGCCCTGCGCGTCAAGGAGGCCGACGATCTTAAGAAGGTGGACGGCTTCTCGACCGACGCGATCCTGCTGGATGCGTTCGACCCCAAGCGTTACGGCGGGACGGGACTGACGTTCGACTGGAACATCATCGGCCACATCCGCAAGCGGATCTTCCTGGCCGGGGGGATCAACCCTCAGAACGCCGCCAAGGCCGTCGAGCTGGGCGTCTACGGCATCGACGTGTGCAGCGGCGTGGAGTCCGAGCCCGGCAAGAAAGACCACAAGAAGCTCAAGGCCCTTTTCGACAACATCAGACATTTGCGAGCATAACATGAAATACAATGGCAGATTTGGCGAGTATGGCGGCTACTATGTGCCGGAGGTGCTGATTCCGGCGCTGGAGGAATTGGAGGAGGCCTTCTTCCGGTTCCGCGAGGACGAGACCTTCCTCGCAGAGCTCACCCAGTTGCTGGCCAACTACGCCGGCCGGCCGAGCCCTCTCTATCACGCACAGCGATTCAGCAAGCACGTGGGCTTTCAGGTCTACCTCAAGCGCGAGGATCTGCTGCACGGCGGCGCCCACAAGATCAACAATAGCCTCGGCCAGGGGTTGCTCGCCAAATACATGGGCAAGACCAAGCTCATCGCGGAGACCGGGGCGGGCCAGCACGGCTTGGCGACCTCGATGGTAGGCGCGCTCCTGGGCATGGAGACGAAGATCTTCATGGGTGTCACGGACATCGAGCGTCAGAGCGTCAACGTTCACAAGATGAGGCTCTGCGGCGCCGAAGTCGTGCCGGTGGAAGGCGGGACCGGGACGCTCAAGGACGCGATCAATGACGCCCTGCGGTACTGGACGGCCAATGTGACCGACACATTCTACCTGTTCGGCTCGGCGGCCGGCCCGCATCCCTATCCGACCATCGTCAAGCATTTCCAAAGCTGTATCGGCCGGGAAGCCCGCCGGCAATGTCTCGAACAGGCAGGCCGGCTGCCCGATATGGTGGTGGCTTGTGTCGGCGGTGGCAGCAATGCCATCGGCATGTTCGCGGGCTTTCTCGACGACCAGAACGTCCGGCTCGTCGGCGTGGAGGCCGGCGGCAAAGGTCTCAAGACCGGCAAGCACGCGGCGAGCCTGTCCGCCGGCAAGGTCGGGATCCTGCACGGAGCCAAGGCCTACCTGCTCCAGGACGAGAACGGCCAGGTCCTCGATACGGAATCGATCAGTGCCGGCCTGGATTACGCGGCGGTCGGGCCGGAGCACTGCTATCTCAAGGACACCGGCCGGGCCCAGTACGTCGCGGCCGTGGATGACGACGTGCTCGATACGTTCGAGTTGCTGACCAAGCTCGAAGGAATCCTACCGGCCTTGGAGAGCACGCACGCCCTGGCCTATATCGTGGGCCAAAAAGGCAAATTGCCCCCTGAGACGATCGCCATAGTGAACCTCTCCGGCCGGGGCGACAAAGACGTCGGAATCGTGGAAAAAGCAAGAAGCACTTCGATTGCGGATTGATGATTGCGGATTGCGGATTTGAGTCGCGGAGCCAATCCGCAATCCGCAATCCGAAATCCGCAATTGGACAGTCGCTTCATGGAGCACGTGGAATGAAGAGCTATCAGCAAGCCTTTGCCGAGCTGAGAAACCAAAAGAGAGCCGCCCTGATCCCCTTCTTCGTGATCGGCGACCCGGACTTCGACGCGAGCTTAGCCCTCGTGAAGGCCGCCGTCGATGCCGGCGCGGATGTCCTTGAACTGGGCATTCCGTTCTCCGACCCGATTGCCGATGGCCCGACGATCCAGAAGGCGGACATTCGCGCGATGCGCAGCGGCATGAACCCCCAGAGAGCCCTCGAATTCATCCGACAGGTCAAGGAGCACAAGGACATCCCCATCGGCCTGCTGATGTACTATAACCTGATCCAGCAGTATGGCATTGAACGATTCTTCCGGGATTTCCATGACGCAGGCGTCAACAGCGTGCTCATCGCGGACCTGAGTATCGATGATGCGGACGAAGTGACTGAGCCGGCCAAGGCGGCCGGCCTGGACACGGTCTTCATGGTCACGCCGAACACCGAGCCGGAGCGAATGAAGCGGATCGCCTCGAAGACGACCGGCTTTATCTACACGGTCTCACTGCTCGGCGTCACCGGCAGTCGCGCGGCTCTCTCCAGCACGGTGGAGGGTCTGATCCGTAAGTTGAAGGGTCTGACCGCGGTCCCGGTCTGCGTCGGTTTCGGCGTCAGCACGCCCGAACACGCCAAAACCATCGCTGATGCCGGCGCCGATGGTGTGATTATCGGGTCCAGGCTCGTAGCGATGATTGAGAGCCACGTGAATGACCCGCATGCCGCGAGTAAGGAGGTCGCTCAGTTCCTCGGCCAGGTAAAGGCCGTCCTGGCCCCCCGTCGCCCAAATCGGTAAACCTCCCGCGATTTCTCTCAATGACAAGGTTTGCACGTGCCGACCGAGATGGTAGACTTCGTGGCAAATGCGTCATTACGTTAAGGAGAACGCCGCAATGAAAAGAACTATCGCCGTAATCAGCACTGTCCTTATGACTCTGGCGTTGTCTACAGCGGCCTTCGGGCGGCCGGCAGAGAAACCCGCCCGGCCCAGGCGTGACGCGAATCCTGCCTCGGGTCAGCCCGCCCGAGAACCAGCCCCCGAGCGGCGTGGGGCCGAGCAGGTGCAACAAATGCAGAAACTGGAACAGCAGATCGAGGAGATGAAAGCGGCTCATCAAAGCTTGATCGACGAGTTCAACGCGGTTCGTACCACCGCGACCAAAGAGAAGGCGGGACAGACCGTGAAACAGATCGAGGCGCTCATTAGCAGGCGGCAGACGGCCTTTCAGGAATCTCTGCGTGGCTTGGAGCAACAGCGGCAGCAGTTGCAGAGGGTGGCGCGCAACCGCATCGGCAGGACCGGGCCGGTGGAGCCGCGTGCCCGGCGGGCGCCCGATTTCGAGATGGACAGCTTCGACGGCCGGCAGGTGAAGTTGGCGGACTACAAGGACCAGATCGTCGTGCTGGAGTGGCTCAACCTGGAATGCCCGTACTCCCGGTATCACTACGACACCGTCCAAACGATGGTCAAGACGGCCGGGAAGTACCGGGACAAGGGGATCGTCTGGCTGGCGGTCAACAGTACCTTCAAGACAACGCCGGAGGCGAACCGGGAGTTCGCCGCCAAATACAAGCTGCCGTATCCGATCCTCGACGACCGCGCCGGCGACCTGGCCCGCAGGTACGGCGCCCGCACCACGCCCCACGTCTTCATCATCGATAAAGAGGGCCGGATCGCCTACGACGGCGCGATCGACAATGCCCCCCTCGGTAAACAGGAGGCCGGCGCCGGCACGCTCAACTACGTGGATCAGGCCCTCTCCGAGCTGACCCAGGCCCGTAAGGTCAGCCTGCCGAACACGGTGCCCTACGGCACGGTGATCAAGTACGGCCGGTAGCAGCACGTAGCCCCACGCCTGTGTCGGGTGGCATCGCCAAGGCCTTTGGCCTTGACGATGGTTCTCTCGTATGCCGTGGAGCCATCGTCAAAGGCGCAGCCCTTGGCGATGCCACCCAAACCGTCCCCTTCTCCGGAGCAGCAAAACAACGCCGTGCTTCGTTCCTTGTCCCCGCGTGACCTACGGGATGCGCGCGGCAATGCCTCCCGACTGCGGATTGACGGATGGCCATCCGCGATTTACTATTCTGGAGACATCGGGTGTGAGCCCGGTGCCGTGAAATCGCCAATCGTCAATTCGGAGGCCGAGTATGAAACACGCCGCACGAGTCCCCACGAGAATCGTTTGTGCCCTGGTTGGCTGCTGCCTTGTGTCCAGTCTGCTCACACCAAATGTGGCACGAGCTGCGGAGCCCCAAAAGCTGACTTATATCGATCTGGTCAAGCGCTTGACGGACTTGGAGCGTCTGGCCCTCCTGCCCGCGCCGGGCGAGAAATGCGTCCAGTGGTCCAGTTACGACCGCAAGAGCCGCTACGATGAAGCCACCGGCCAGTACCTCGGCTGGGACGCCAACGGCGACGGCAACGGCATCATCCGCAAGGAAGGCGAACAGCTCGTGTTCGCCGAGATGGAGGGTCCGGGGTGCATCTGGCGCATCTGGTCGGCACGTCCCGAGCAGGGCCACGTCCGCATCTATCTCGACGGGGCCGCGGAGCCCGTGGTGGACCTGCCGTTCAAGGGCTACTTCGACGGCAAGAACGAGCCTTTCACCCGCTCCGCGCTGGTCCACACCGCGGCCATGGGTTGGAACAACTATACGCCGATCCCCTACCAGAAGTCGTGCAAGATCGTGGCCGATGCGAAATGGGGCGCCTACTTCCAATTCGTCTACACGACCTACCCCAAGGGCACACAGGTGCCGACGTTCAAGCGGCAGTTGTCCGCCGAGGAGAACGCGGCTCTTGATGCCGCCAACAAGATCCTCAGCAAAGGCGGGCTGGCCCCGGCCGGGATATCGGCCGAGGCCGCAACCGAGGAGGCCACGGTGACGATTGAGCCGGGAGACCGGTTCGTCGCAACCATGGACGGACCGAGCGCCGTCACCGGAATGAGCGTGCGCGGGACCTTCGAGAACCGGGAGGACGAGATCGAGGCCCTGCGGGACATCGTGCTGCAGATCACGTGGGACGACGAGGACAAGCCGGCCGTCTGGGCGCCTTTGGGCGACTTTTGCGGCACGGCCCCCGGCGTGAATCTCTACCGGTCCTTCCCGCTGGGTATGACCGAGGAGGGCTGTTACTCCAACTGGTACATGCCGTTCGCGACGGCGGCGAAGTTCGAGTTCATCAACGAGGGGACCAAGCCGCGTACGTTGGACCTCAAGGGGACCTTCGAGCCGCTGCGGCGGCCCATCGAGCAACTCGGCCGGTTCCACGCCCGGTGGCATCGGGATGCCTTCCTGCCGGAGGACTCCGTGCGCCTCAAGATCGACTGGACCATGCTCAGGACCACCGGCCGGGGCCGGTTCTGCGGCGTGATGCTCCACGTCTGGAACCCGCGCGGCGGCTGGTGGGGCGAGGGCGATGAGAAGTTCTTCGTCGATGGCGAGAAGTTCCCCTCCACCATCGGCACCGGCTCCGAGGATTACTTCGGCTACGCCTGGTGCAATCCGACGCTCTTTGCGAACTGCTACCACGACCAGACGATCAGCAACAACAACAAGGGCCACGTCTCCGTCAACCGCTGGCACGTTCCGGACAACATCCCCTTCCAGCAGTCCTTCGAGGCCGCCATCGAGAAGTACTACCCGAACACGAGGCCGACCCTGTATGCCGCCACGGTCTACTGGTATCAGGCGGCCGGCCAGAAAGACCCGTACGAGCCTGTCCCCGTGGGGGAGCGCAAGGGCTACTGGGGTCCCATCGAGGTCGCCAAAGTCAAAGGCGCCCTGGAAGGCGAAGAGTTGAAGATCCTGCGAAAGACGGCCGGCAATCCTGCCCCTCAGGACATGTCCGGCTATGAAGGCACCTGGAGCAACGAGTCGCATCTGTGGTGGACCGACGCCAAGCCGGGCGATACCCTTGATCTGGCCGTGCCGGTCGAAAAGGCCGGCACCTATCGACTCAAGGTGCAACTCACCAAGGCCATCGACTACGGCATCGTCCAACTTTCTCTCGACGGCAAGAAGCTCGGCGGGCCTATCGACCTGTTCAACCGGGGCGTCGTCGCCACGGGCGTCCTCGACATGGGCGCGCACGAGCTGAACCAAGGTCAACACGTGCTGCGGGTCGAGATCGTCGGGGCCAACGAGAAGGCCGTCAAGAACTACATGTTTGGCTTGGATTACGTGAAACTGGAGTAGCGGCGCCGCAGAGACTGACCACTCCATGACCCGGAACCGTACAGGCGCCCGGGTTGAAAAGGGAGTTGCTGATGAACAAGCTTGAGGATGAGCTTCAACGTGGCGAGGGCGTCCCGCCCTTGCGTTTCGCGGGCATCCTGCCCGCCATTCGACGGCAAAGGCTATCACCCGGCCTCCCGCGCGGCGCCACTTCGATCCTGATCCTGGTGTGCATCTTTCTCTCCGGGGCAGCCGTCCCGGGAGAACGAGGCCAAGATGGCCTCGTGACGCAAGGGCGGGATGCCCTCGCCACGAAGGCTGGGTCACAGGACTCGTTCTACCTGCCGGAGAATCCTGGCTACACGATCCTGGACTCGATGAAAGACTCCGTCCGTTTCACCATGGAGCGGACGCTGGTCGAGTACAAGGGCCACCTGTCCAGCAAGTCCAGTTTCGTGGATAAGGATGGCAATATCATGGGCTGGCACGACTTCGGCAATCTCGAAGGTCCCGGCTGGGCGGCCAACGCGGTCGGCGGGGCCTATGAGCTGTATGCGTTTGGCCGGCACACCAAGGACCCTGCTCTCCAGGAGAAGGCTTTGTCCATTCTGGATCATGTCCTGGAGGGCGGCTTCATCAACTACGAGACCGGCTTCATCACCGGCTATCGGGAGACGACCACCAACCAGTTCTGCCTCAACTACCAGCACAAGAACAACTGGTTCTGCCCTGGTTCGATGGCCAAGATCGCCTACCAGCTTCTGATCTTCAGCGACGTCGTGGACGGTCCGCGCAAGGCGAAGATGCAAAGCGTCGCCGTCAAAACGGCCGGCTGGATTCATAGAAACGTCCGGCCCACCGCGAACGGCTGGTACCCGCGCCGGTGCAAGCCGGACGGCGAGCACTACCCCCAGAACGCCTACGGCGACAGCGACATCCTCTTTGAAAAGAGTGCCGACGGCCTGTTCATCATCCAGCTCAATGCCGCTCTCACGGAACGCGGACTGGCAGACTACCGGCAGGCGGTGCGCGACAGGGCGAAGGTCTTCACCGAACGCGGCGGACTCTTCGGGAGCATTAACCACGACACCTACGACGAGCACGAGAACGTCGCCTACTCCGTAGCCTTCCGCACACTGCGTGCGGGTGCCAAGCTCCTGAACGATGACAGCATACGGGCGTTCGCCTACGAGACGTGTCTTGCCGGTCTGGATCAGTTCAAGATGACCGACGACCGCCACGGCGTGGCCACCAAGGGACTGCTCTACATGGAGAAGAGTTGGGACACCGCGTACCTGTGGGAGAGCGCCGAGGCGGCTTTAGCTTACTTCGAAGCTTACCAGGACACGGGCAAGGACGAGTACAAGCAGAACGGCCTGACGATCCTGCGCGCCATCGCCAAACACCATCAGCGGGACACGGGCTTTCTGACCGAGGGCGTGGACTGGAACAACCACGTGGGCAAGCAGCACCACTTCGACGGGGCCGAGTACGGCGACATTAAGTACACGGAGCCCTTTCTGAACAATCTGCACATCGTCGAGCCGACCCTGCTCGCGATTCGATTGCGGATTGCGGATTGCGGATTCGCGCCGGAATCACAAATGCACCCAAGTAGAAAAGGGAGCTGATGATGAACAGGCAACGATTGATTGAGGTCGTGGGCGTCGTAGTCGCCCTGTCATGGATGAATGCCGCGATGGCTCAAGATGCGCCTACCGCAAAGCATCTCGTGCCTGCCGACAAGAACCTGTCGCCGGAGTATGTCCAGCGACTGTTCCAGAAGGGCGAGCGCGCGGTTTATACGGGCGAGGAACTGGAGACCATCGGCATGCCGGTCGGCGGCATTGCGTGCGGGCAACTGTACCTGCGCGGCGACGGCACACTCGGCCTGTGGCAGATCTTCAACAAGCAGATCTTCAGCGGTTACGGCCGGGACAACTATCGCACGTACCGGCCCGATTCGCCCGTCGATTCCGGTTTCGCCCTCGTTCTCGAAGCGGGCGACAAACAGGTTGTGCGGCCGCTGAACAAGGATTTCGGCCGGGTCGAGTTCGCCGGCGAGTATCCCATCGGCCTCGTCCGGTACAAAACACAGGGCTTGCCCATCGAGGTGGAACTGGAAGCATTCTCGCCTTTCATACCCCTCAACGCGAAGGACTCCGCACTTCCGGCGACGATCTTCCACGTCACGTTGAAGAACACGTCGGACGAAGTGCAACGTGCCGGCGTCCTGGGCTGGCTCGAAAACGCCGTGTGTTCTGACTCCGCGAAGGCCGTGCACGCGGTCCGACACAGCCGGATCGTGAACGACAACGGTCGCACGATGATCGTCCACACGGCTGAGGAGACGCCGAGAGAGCAGGTCCAGGCGCCCCGGCCCAAGATCGTCCTGGCCGATTTCGAGGGTGACACCTACGGCGATTGGACGACGACCGGCGAAGCCTTCGGCAAAGGCCCTGCCCATGGCACCCTGCCCAACCAGCAGCAGGTCAGCGGCTTTCTCGGAAAAGGCCTGGTGAACACGTTCCTTAAGGGCGACCGCCCGCAAGGCACACTCACCTCCCCTGCTTTCGAGATTTCCCGCAAGTACCTCAACTTCCTCATCGGTGGCGGCAGCCAGGCCAATCAGACCTGCCTCAACCTGCTCATCGACGGCAAGGCCGTGCGGACTGCCACGGGTAAGGACAGCGAAAAGCTCGAATGGCACTTCTGGAACGTCGAGGACTTGCAGGGCAAGACCGCCCGCATTGAGATTGTGGACCGTCAGTCCGGCGGGTGGGGACACATCAATGTCGATCAGATCGAGTTGGCGGATGAAGCCTCCGAAGGCAATCTGGGCCCGTTTGACAAGCTGCCGGACTATGGGTCCCTGGTGCTCGCGTTGGCCGACGAGGCACTCGCCTCCAAGACCACACGCGAGATCTTCGAGCCAGCCTCGGGCTGGTCCAGGCAGCTTCACGCAACGCAGGATGTGACCTATCCGGTTACAGAAAGACGCAGTGAAGCGATCGCTACGAAAATGGTGAAGCTGGCCCCGAAGTCCACGCGGACTTTCACCTTTGTCCTGGCGTGGTTCTTCCCAAACCATCCGCAGGGCCACGAGTACGACTCCCGCTTCGCCGACGCCGCGAAAGTCGCCCGGTATGTTCTCGACAATCATGACCGGCTGGCCGACAACACAAAGAAATGGCATCAGACGTTCTACGAAGACAGCACCCTGCCCCGCTGGCTGCTCTTCCGGCTGCATTCGACGGTCTCCACGCTCGCGACGGGGACCTGCCAGTGGCGGCGGAGCGGCCGGTTCTGGGCCTGGGAGGGTGTCGGATGCTGCGAGGGAACCTGTACCCACGTCTGGAACTACGCCCACGCGCCGGCCCGCCTGTTCCCGGAGCTGGAGCGGAGCGCCCGCGAGATGCAGGATTTCGGCGAGGGCTTCGATCCCAACAGCGGCCTCGTCGGCTTCCGCAGCAACCGCACCTACGCGGCGGACGGCCAGTGCGGCACGATCCTCAAAGCCTATCGCGAGTACCTGTGCTCGGCCGACGATTCGTTCCTGCAACGGAACTGGCCCCGCATCAAGAAGGCTCTGGAATTCTCGATCAAGCAGGACGGCAACGATGACGGTCTGATCGAAAACAGTCAGCACAACACCTACGACATCAACTTCGAGGGGCCCAACACCTTTGTCGGCTCGCTCTATCTGGCCGCACTGAATGCCGGCGCGGAGATGGCCCGGGATATGAACGACGAGCCCTTCGCGGAACGCTGCGAACGGATTTTCGAGAGCGGTCTGGATCTCACGACGGAGCGTCTGTGGAACGGCGAGTACTTCATTCAACTCGTCGATCTGCAGAAGCATCCGAAGAACCAGTACGAAAAGGGCTGTCTCTCGGACCAACTCTTCGGTCAGGGCTGGGCGCACCAGCTTGCCCTCGGCTACATCTACCCGCCCGAGCAGGTGAAGCAGGCCCTGCGCTCCATCTGGAAGTACAACTGGGCACCGGATGTCGGGCCGTACAATGAGGCCCATCCGCCGGAGCGCTGGTTCGCCTTGCCGGGCGAGCCGGGACTGTTCACCTGCACCTGGCCCAAGAGCCCGTATCTGAAAGAAGGCGTGCGCTACCGGGAAGAAGTCTGGACGGGTATCGAGTACCAGGTCGCCGGCCACATGATATGGGAGAACATGGTCACCGAGGCCCTGGCCATCTGCCGGGGAGTCCAGGACCGGTATCAGCCGGCCAAGCACAATCCGTTCAACGAGATCGAATGTGGCGATCACTATGCCCGCGGCATGGCCAGTTGGGGTGTCTATACGGCCCTGGCCGGCTTTGAGTACCACGGCCCGAAGGGACACCTCGGTTTCGCGCCGCGCATCACGCCGGACAATTTCCGGGCCGCGTTTACCGCCGCCGAGGGATGGGGCTCCTTCGCCCAGACCCGAAAGACAGACCTGCAGCGCGAGCAGATCGATCTGCGCTGGGGCCGACTGAAGCTCAACAGCCTGGCGTTCTCCGTGCCTCAGGACTGGAAGACAGTGGAGACAACCATCCGGAGGGACGACAGTTCGGTCACCAGCACTTCCGCGTTGCGTGACGGCCGCCTGGAAATCGAGTTGAGTCAGGAGTTGACGCTCTCTCCAAAGAATGTCCTGGAGATCGAGATTCGTCCGAAGAGCGGGCAATGATCAATGCGGGGACCACGCGTGGGTTAAGGACCCACCCTACACGACGCCACGGCACCTTGAGGAAGGAATGGATATGATCCGAGACCTCATCATCAGCAATCGAAGCTGCCGCCGATTCGAGGAAGGATTTGTCATTGAGCGGCAGACCCTGGAAGAGTTGGTGGACTTGGCTCGCCTTTCCGCCTCGGCAGCGAATCTGCAGCCGCTCAAGTACATCCTCTCGTGCAAGCCGGAAAAGAATGCTCGAATCTTCCGGCACTTGGCGTGGGCGGCCTACCTCAAGGACTGGGGCGGACCGGCCCCCGGCGAACGGCCTTCTGCCTACATCATCATCCTCGGCGATACGGCCATCAGCCACACCTTCGGCTGCGACCATGGCATCGCGGCCCAAAGCATTCTCCTCGGTACCAGAGAAAAAGGACTGGCCGGCTGCATGATCGGCCTGATCCAGCGGGAGGAACTGCGCCTGACGCTCAAGATCCCCGCCCAATACGAGATCCTGCTGGTCATCGCCCTCGGCAAGTCACGGGAGCAAGCGGTGATCGACGAGCTCGCTCCGGCAGGTGACATCAAGTACTGGCGTGACAGCACCGGCGTCCACCACGTGCCCAAACGATCGCTGAAGGAACTGATTGTCGGTTGAACTCTGGTTTGCCGTGTGCCCGTAAGGACATAGTATCACGGGCATCTTGCCCATGAGTCGCAGGGCCATCCTGGCCCTGCTCCCACGGGCGAGACGCCCGTGATACACATGGGCGGGACGCCCATGCTACTAGACGCCTTATGGCGTCACTACGAACCGGGCCTTTTCTCTTCGTCTTCCGGGTCCCCGGGAGTATAATGGACTTATCGGCAAAGAAAGCCCTCGGAGGCATGGGTATCATGACAAATCGTGGCAAGGCGTTCACCCTCATCGAGCTGCTCGTGGTCATCGCCATCATCGCCCTGCTCATGGGGATCCTCATTCCCGTACTTCACAAGGCCCGCGAACAAGGCAAAGACGTCATTTGCCGGAGCAATCTGCGGCAGATCGGCATTGCCACGAATCTCTATGCGGAGGATTGGGACCAGCTCGTTCCGCGCGGCTCGGCCGGCCAGCGGGCCTGGTACATGCTGTTCATGCCTTTCCTCGCCCAAAAGCCCATCGACAACGACTATCGCACGGTGGAAATCTACCGTTGCCCCAGCTACCCGGACAAGGATCAGACGATCTGCTTCGTCGTGAACGGGTGGGATTTCAAGAACCGAAACGACTGGACCGGCACGGAGATCCTCACCGCGACCCGGCTGACCAAATGCACCCGCCGGGCCGAGACCCTCTATCTGGTCGACAATGAAAACGGCTCGTGGCGCGCCATCATCCGTAAGGCCACGGACCCGGATGTCTACCGCTGCGATGTCTGGAATCCCGGCCATCTGCCCACGTCGGACAGCCAGGACGTCACCAACGGCCGGCGGATCGCGCGGGCTCGCCACAAAAACGGCTGCAACGGCTTGTACCTCGATTGGCACGTCGAGTGGCTGGCCGCCGACGACATCACCGCCGATCAGTACCGATTCCAGAAATAACCTGAGTCTTGCCGCAGATCGCTACCGCCCTGCCCCACTGGCGAGAGTTCATCGGGAAAATCCCTAATCCCCGAGCATAAAGGCGGCTTGCCCGGAAAGCACCGAGACCGGTAGAGTAAGAGTCGAGATGACGGCCGACGACTTGGGAGAACCGGGCATGCGAACCAGCAGCTTATTGCAGGACCAGACGAGCCGGATGTCAGCGTGCCGCACATCGAGGAGGCGATCCACCTCGATGGCTTCCTGTTTCGTGGCACTGTCCCTACTTACATTTTGTTCATGCAAGGATGGAGATAGTCCTATGGCGGATCCAGCCACACAAACCGAAATTGTGACGATCAAGGTCAGCAGCCCCGCCTTTCGGGAAGGCGAGATGATCCCGGAGCGCTACACCTGCGATGGCGATGACATCTCGCCGCCGCTGAACTGGGAGGCGATCCCGGAGGGAACCAAGAGCCTGGCTCTGATCGTCGACGACCCCGGTGCTCCGGGCGGCACCTTCGTGCACTGGGTGCTCTACGACCTGCCGGCCGACCTGGAAGGGTTGCCGGAGAATCTGCCTCCCGGCAAGGGGTTCCCTATCGGGGGCACCGAAGGCATCAACAGCACCAAGAAGACGGGCTACATGGGGCCTTGCCCGCCCAGCGGCACCCACCGCTACTTCTTCAAGATCTACGCGCTCGATGAGAAGCTGAACCTCCCGGCGGGCGAGACCAAGGACCGGCTGCTCCAAGCCATGGAGGGACATATCCTCGGCCAAGGCCAGCTCATGGGCCGGTACAAGAGGCAATAGAAATTGACGATTGACAATTTACTATTTATCATTGGCCGCGGCGTGCAGCACCCGACAGGAAGGGAATGGTAGATCGCCAATCGTAAACCGTGAATTCTCAGGAGGTAGAACCATGGCACATCGAAATTGCGGCAAGAAAGCTCTTGTTTTGTGGACGCTTCTCATCCTGCTGGGCGCGGCCGACGTGGCCGCCGTCCGGGCGGCCCAGCCGGCGAACGATCCGATGCGGATCATACCGGCGGATGCCCTGTTCTGCCTACGCATCAACAAGCTCGCCACCTCGCTGGGACAGGTGGATCAATTCCTGACGGGCATTTCGCCCATCGGCCTCTCCATGCCGGTCCAGGCCCAGTTGGGCAAGCTCCTGGGCGCGCCGCAGCCGGCCGGGCTCAACATGACCGGGGACTTCGCCGTGTTCGGACCGCTGCCCGGCGGCGAGAAGCCGGACCCGAAGCGCGTCGGCGTGCTCGTTCCGATCAGCGACTTTCAGCAATTCCTCACCAACCCCAATGTCGTCAAGCCGGACGCGCAGGGAATCCTGAAACTCAACGTCGAGGGAAAGCCGAGTGCCGCGGGCATCCAGATGGGCAATTACCTCCTGCTCACGCGTGCGGCGGATCAGCAGGCCCTCCTTGAGGCGAAAAGCTGGACCCCCGGCGCCGGCACGGCCTCGTTGGCCCAGAGGCTAAGCCCGGATGAGCTCCAACGGGCCACGGGCTCTCCGGCGTGGGTGTATGCCAACATCCAGATTGCGGCCAAGATGTACGGGCCGATGCTCCAGCAGAAGATCAAGGATATGACGAAGAAGATGCAGGAGGCACAGGCCAAGGGTGGACCCATGGTCGGACCGCCGCCGGCCGCCGCCATGGACATGTGGACCTCGCTGCTCAATTCCTTCCTGCAGGAGACTCAACTCGTCAGCGTGGCGATCGATCCCAGCGCTGCCGTGATTCGGCTGGCCCCCGTGGTGGCCGGCGTACCGAACTCGGATCTGGCGAAGATCCTCAGTACCGGCGGCGCACAGCAGCCCCAACCCAATCTCCTGGGATACACGGAGAATGGCGCCATCACGACCGGCGTCGCCACATTCAGCCCAGAGCTTGTCCAGGCGATCACGCTCAAGCGGGTCGAGTTGTTTACCACGATGATGGGTGAGACGATGCCCAAGGAAGATATCGCGCGGCTTAAGAAACTCGCCACGGATTCCGCCGACGTCTTTGGCGGGGCTGCCGCGTGGTCGTTTTCGAGCGACCCCAAGGGCAAGCCTCCCATCCGCCTCCGGCGTGTCGTCACCATCAAGGACAAGCAGAAGCTCGACAGCATCCTCGATCAAGTCTCCAAGCTGATGAATGAAGGCGCGATCGCCGGTATGGCCAAGAAGTTCGGCATGAACGTGCAGTTCACTCTCCAGCGCAACGTGGAGACATACAAGGATGTCTCTATCGATGCGGGTACTGTCACCATCCAACCGACCGACGCCAACGCGCCGCAGGCCCAGATGATAAAGGCGGCGTTCGGCGGCGGGTTCAACCTGCGGATGGCCGTCGTGAACAATCTCCTTCTGTCCGCGATAGCGACCGAGCCGGACAAGGAGATCCACGCGCTGATCGATCAGGCCAAGTCCGGCGCCCCGGGCCAGGTCCCGAGCGAGGTCCAGACGGCCATGCAACTGATCCCCGAGGCCAAGAACACCAATTTCTTCGGGACGTACAACTACGTGCGCGCGATGCAAATGGCGATGTCATTCATGCCGATGCCAATGCCCATGCCGCAGGTGGAAATGTCTACCGAAAGTGATATCGCCTTTGCCGGGACCATCGGCAATGGCAGGCTGCTGACGAATATCGCGGTCCCGAAGCAGCAGGTGCAGGAGTTGGCAAAGATCCTCGCGAGCATGAGACCGCAGCAGCCCGGACAGCCGGGAATACAGCCCCGGCCGGCGCCGGGCAAGCCGCCCGCCAAGAAACCCGGGCAGACGTAGCCGGGACAAGGTGTCGGCGCTAGAGAAAGGCGGAATTGCCGGGGTCTTCTGCGAAAGCTGAAGGACCCCGGCTTTTATACTGTCAACTCGGCGAGCGTAATCGTCTTGCCCGCCCCAGCCTCGACATAGCCTGCGCCGTAACTCTGCCGGAATAACTGCCGTGCCTTGTCGCCGGAGCAGTGGGTCGGAGCGACATATCGGATGCCATAGCTTTGAAAAGCAGCAATGATCCGCCGCACCCTTCCCTTCGTCATCCATTCGAGGTGGAACCCGCCGATCACAAACAGGATGCTCTCCTCATACAGATGCCTGACCTCTTTGACGATCCTGGCAACCCCCGGATGGGCACAGCCGGTCAACACGACCCACCCGCGCTGAGTGCGGATGACCAGAGCCTGTTCCTTGACGCGCCTGCCCAGGACGCCCGTCGTAGACACGTTCCGGCAGATTTCCTGAGGCTCCTTGATCTCGACGAGGGTCGTTCCATGCCCCTGCACGGCTGTCTTGAACTTGGCCGGAAAAGACCCCGGCAGGAACACCTGCACGCGCGGATTTTTCTTCAGCAATCCGGTCAGCCCGCCGGTATGATCGCCATGAAGGTGAGAAAGAACCACGATATCGATCCTGCCGGGATCGATCTGGAGCTTCGCCATGTTCTCCAGCAGGAGCGTCCCATCGCTGCCGGTGTCGAAGAGGATGGTCTTTTCCGGCCCCGTCACGAAAGCCGAGAAGCCCCACGCCGTCTTCAACGAATCGACCCAGGGATTGTTGTCGTGAACGATGGTGATGACAAGCTCGCTCAAGGCAGGCACTTCGGTCGCGTGTCGTTCTTGTTCCACAGGGCTCATGTCAGCATTATATGAATTGGGGTGGCGGAGACAACAATCAATGCTTGCGGAATCGCGGGCCGTCTGTTAACTTGGGGAAGTCATGAGGTCACGGGTGTACGAGTCGGAAGGCAGGAGAAGTGTCTCATGAGCCACCTGATCGGTCGGCGTGGTTTCCTGAAGTTGGCGGGGACAGCGGCTGCCTTGCGCAGCAGCGTGCCGGCCGCTCGCCCCGGCACGTCGGACGCGGCCGAGGCGACCCGCTGGCAGATGCGGCTGTCCACGTCATCGATCCACTTCTCCGAGTTGCCTATCGAGAAGGCCTGTGAGCGGATTGCGGGTCTGGGTTTCGAGGCCATCGACCTCTGGTCGGCCCACGAGGGTTGTCCCCACCTCGATGATATCGCAGCGCGGCTGGGGCCTGAGGGACTCAAGAGCCTGCTTGGAAAACACAAGCTGAAGCTGTTTGCTTTTTCCGTATATCAAGGCGGCTATGCCCGTTATGCCGAACTGCTGGGAAAAGCAGGTGGCGGGGTCGCCATTCAGGGGAGCGCTTCCCCCTGCCAACCGGACGAGTTGAGGGCCCGCATGCGCCAGTTTGTCGAGGGCCTGAAACCCCTGATCGAACTGGCGGAGAAGAACAACTCCTATCTGGCCATCGAGAACCATGGAAACGCGCTGCTGGATTCGCTCGACTCGCTCAAGGCGTTTGTGGAGACCAATACCTCGCCGCGACTGGGGATTGCCTTGGCCCCCTACCACATCCAGGCGGCCCAGGCATCCGTGCCGGAGGCGATTCGCCTCTGCGGCGCGCAATTGTCCTTCTTTTATGCCTGGCAACAGCAGCCCGACGTGAAGCAGCTTCCAGGCGTCGGCCCGGCGGATATGACTCCGTGGGTCCGTGCCCTGGCCGATGTCCGCTATCGTGGATACGTCAATCCTTTCATGCACGGACATCCGGGAACGGAGATCATGGCCGCGAATCTGGCCACTGCCCGAGACTATCTGAAGGACTGTTACGCGAAGGTCCAGAGAGACAACCACCGCACAGGTGCTTCGAATTGAGCCAACCAATCACAAGGAGAAGACCATGAGCAGCAACAGGCAGCAACCAGAAAGACCTGAGAATCTGACGCGGCGTGAGTTCATGCGGGATGGCGCGACGACCGCGGCCGGCGTGGCCGTCGGGCTGGGCGCGATGAGCAATCAACAGGCCCACGCCGCAGAGGTCGCCAAGACGCGCAGCTACAATCCGAATATGGAATACCGTCCTCTCGGCAAGACCGGCTTGTGGGTGTCCGCGGTCTGCATGGGCGGGCATTGGAAACGAGTCGAGACGATGGCCCCCAAGGCGGTCAAAGACGGCAACTGGCTCGGCGCCAACCTCGACGACGAAGCCTTCAAGAAGAACCGCCGGGACGTGATCACCCGGTGCATCGAGTCGGGCATCAACTACATCGATGCGTGCACGAGAGAGGAGGTCCTCACCTATGCCGAGGCCCTGCGCGGCCGGCGCGAAAGCATGTATCTCGGTTTTTCCTGGTATCAGAAAGAGATGCGCGATCGCGACCACCGTACGGCCGGGGCCCTGCTGGAAACCCTGGAAAACGGGATGAAGGAGGCCAAGCTCGAATACGTCGATCTCTGGCGCATCACGATGAACGAGCAGAGCGGAACGCACAAGCCGGGCGATGTCGAGGAGATGATGAAGGCCCTGGAGAAGGCCCGCCAGCAGGGCAAGTGCCGGCTCACCGGCTTCTCCTCGCACGACCGCCCGCACATCAAGTCGCTCATCGAGAAGTATCCCAACATCGTACAGGTGGTCGTGACGCCCTTTACGGCCAAGAGTAAGGTCCGGCCCACGGACAGCCTGTTCGATGCCGTCAAGCAGCACGGCGTCGGCGTCTTCGGCATCAAGCCGTTCTCGGAAAATGCCGTCTTCAAAGGTGATGGCTCGCTCGAAAGCCCGATGGCGGAGGAAGACAGCCGGATTGCTCGCTTGGCGATCCGCTACATCCTTGCCACGGATGTCATCACCGCCCCCATTCCGGGCCTGATCAATACGCAGCAGGTGGACAACGTGGTCCGGGCCCTCAAGGAGAGCCGCGAGTTGAGCCTGGCCGAGGCCCTGGAGCTTGAGCAGGCCATGGACCGGGCCTGGGCCAACCTGTCCCCCCGCTATCAGTGGCTGAAGAACTGGGAGTACGTGTAACAATGCCTGTAGTGGAACGGTCGCTGGTGCTGGCGACATTCTTGATAAGCGGCGTGCTGACCTTCGCGTCGCAGATCCGCCCGGGGAACGAGGCTCGGATCGTCGCCTGTGACGGCAACGATCCCCAGAGTGTGAGTGCGATGAAGGCCGTTCCGGGGCCCGACCTGAAGCCGGGGGACTCGTTCGTGGCTAATCCGTACTGCTTGGTGTGCCACCTCGACTTCGACGAGGAGGAACTGGCCCTCCAGCACGAAATCTGGGGGATCGGCTGCGAGCGCTGCCACGGCGAGTCGTTCCGCCACCGCTCGGACGAGGCGAACCTCACGCCGCCCGAGATCATGTACCCGAAGGAAAGGGTCAATCCCTCCTGTATGTCGTGCCACCCCCGGCAAGACATTCAGAATACCAAGGACCACGAGCCAATCCTGGAGGCGGGCCTGAGCGCCTTCGAGGAGGCGACGCCCACGGGCGAGAACGCCAAGAAATACTGCACCGACTGCCACGGCAGCAAACACCGTGTTATGAGGGTGCGCGCCACCCACTGGGACAAGGCCACCGGGGTTTTGCTCAAGAAGAACAACTGACCCGCAGAACAGAAGAGGCAGAGCCAATTCGACTGACTCTGCCTCTTTTCCTGACTTGATCCGGCGTACCGGCTTTCAGATTGGTGCGCCCGTGGTGTCCTTGTACTTCTCGCGCAGCCGCTTCAATTCGGCCGTCAATTCCTTGACTGTGTCCGCGTAGGCGGGATCGGTGTAGACGTTGCGCATCTCGTCCAGGTCGCTCTTGAGGTCGTAGAGCTCCCATTCGTCGATGTCGTTGTAGAAGTGGATGAGCTTGTAGCGCTCCGTCCGCACGCCGTAATGGCGCTTGACACTATGCACGGCGGGGAATTCGTAATAATGGTAGTACATGGACTTTCGCCAGTCGCCCGGCGTGCGCCCCTGCAGCAAGGGACGAATCGACACCCCCTGCATATCCTCCGGCACACGGGCCCCCGCGTAATCCAAGAAGGTCTCGGCAAAGTCCAGGTTCATGACGATGTCCTTGTTCACGGAGCCCGCCTTGATTTCTTTCGGATAGCGGGCCAGCAACGGCATCTGCAGCGACTCCTCGTACATGAACCGCTTGTCGAACCAGCCGTGCTCACCCAGGTAGAAGCCCTGGTCCGAGGTGTAGATGACAATCGTGTTGTCGGCCAGACCCGATTCCTGGAGGTAATCCAGCACGCGGCCCACGCTCTCATCGACCGACGCGATGCAGCGCACGTAATCGTGCAGGTAGCGCTGATATTTCCAGCGGACCAAGTCCTTGCCCTGCGGATTGGCCTCTTTGAATGCCTTGATCTTGGGATCGTAAGCCGCATCCCACTTGGCCTTCTGCTCCGGCGTAAGGTTGTTGGGCCCGACGAGCTTGACATCCCGGTTGGTCATCGTCTTGGCGATGGTCATATCCTGCTCATGGGCCGCCCGTCCCCGGCCGGTATAGTCATCGAAGAGCGTCGCCGGCTCCGGCATCTCCTTGTCGTCATAAAGCGTCAGATACTTGGGGGCCGGCTCCCACTCCCGGTGCGGGGCCTTGTGGTGGAACATCAGGTAGAACGGCTTGTCGCTCTTTCGCCCCTTGAGCCATTGCAGGGCCAGATCGGTGAGGATCTCGGTGACATACCCCTGATGCTTCGTTCGCTTGCCCATCTCGATCATCGGCGGATTGTAGTACACCCCCTGTCCCGGAAGGATATGCCAGTAGTCGAACCCGGTCGGGTCCGACGCGAGGTGCCACTTGCCGATGATGGCTGTCTCGTAGCCCGCCTGCTGGAGCAGTTTCGGGCCCGTCTGCTGCGCGCCATCGAATTTCTTGCTGTTGTCGATATGGCCGTTCAAATGACTGTACTTGCCCGTGAGAATCACCGCCCGGCTGGGCGCGCAGATGGAGTTCGTGCAGAAACAATGCTCGAACCGCATCCCCTCTTTCGCCAGCCGGTCGATGTTGGGCGTCTCATTGACCTTGCTCCCATAGCAGCTTATGGCATGGGCATCGTGATCGTCGCTCATGATAAAGAGGATATTCGGCCGTTTCGTCGTGCCCGACGAGCCTTGCCCCCGCGCCGCACCGCGCGGCAGCACCGTCCAAGCCCCCGCCGACCCCGCCAGCACTCCCAGGCTCCGCAGAAACTCTCTTCGCGTCTGTCCCTGCACGTCAGGTCCTTTCAAATTACCCGGGGGACATGATATGGCCCCGAGGAGCCGCTGTCCACGGAATTGACGCGTAGTATACAGCAAGGCCAGGACGAACTGGCGGGTCTAATCCGTCCGTGACCCGAGTTCCACCACAACCTCGACGTGCTGAAAGGCGAGGTCCTTGAGGAGATTGAATAAACTTGTCGTTTCCTCCGCGCGTATCGCGAACTCATCGTCAGCGACCATGCTCAGCTTATTCCTGCACCCTTGAAGCTCCTTGGTAATGCGACATCCATTGTGAAGGACTGCATGCCTTTTCGCGCCAGCGTGCCTGCGTTGTTCGTTTTCCCAGACCGCCTTGGCATGGTCTCTGCCGAGATGACTCCGGAGTTCCTTTTCGAGGGACTGCGCACGTAGACCGTCCCGTCCGCGGACGATCTCCATCGTCCTGATCAAGAAGTGCTCGTACGCGCCATAAACTAGACAGAAAGCGCTTTGTTCGGAAGCCCAGAGAGAAAGTTGCATCTCGGAACTAGCAAGAAACCAACCCCATACCTCAGATTCCGCGACTTTCATGTCCGCATCCGCGCGGAGAACGCGCTCTTCCACAGTGCGAGCCCGGTTTTCAAGTTCTAACCGGATTGTCTTGGACAGGGGTAGCCGACGCCTGCCACCCAGTGTTCGCTTCCCTCCGGCACGAACATAGTCCAGGAGGCCTCGTATGACCTCCAAAGGCATCGGCACCCTGGCGTTAACAACGCCCTCAATTCCGCTCTTCACAAGACTGACCGCAATCCGTGGCATGCTTCGAGCAACAGACACACCCTTCCAAGTAGTGGCGAGATCTAACACCGCGTGGTGAATATTGGTTCCTCGCGACCTCGAACTCGTGCGACGCTCCCATGCATGGTCGAAGAAACCAACGTATGACTCCATATCCGGCGACAGTTCTATGCGCCTTATCACGCCCGACGGCTCTACACCAGCGTCAGCACTGGAGGATCCCTCTTCTGTGTCAACCATTTGAGCTTCCCTTCGGAATCACTGCGGCAGTTGCCTGGTTCACGGTACGCTCCAGCAATAACAGTCTATCCATGGTTTGCCATCTGGGCAGATGCATCCGTGTCGTTCAAAGGCCGTCCTTCATTCAATGAGTACCGCAGCACACCATATTCGGTTCGGGACCGAAATAATCCGCGGAATTGCCAAACTACGACAAAGTCACCTCTTTCCTTTTCGGGAATTGCATGAACGGCACATCAGGGCCGCGTTTGACAAAGTCGATTTGCCTCCGAGAGCATGGGGCTTGATGTGGTCGATCGTGAAATTGGACCAAGACAGCGGCCTCCGGCAGTTAGGGCAGCGTTTCTGATCATCGGAATGCCACAGAAGTCTGCGCTGTTCAATCGTGAATACGCGCTGTTGATCCTTCCTTGCGAACAAACCGCCAAGCACTCTCTTGAGTATTTCGGAGCGTCGCTGTCTGGTAGCAAGACTATCCGTGTCGCCCTGAACGGTAAGTAGGTAGTCTGCGAATAGTCGCTGGTCCTGCGTAGCACCTTCAGCTTTGCGCTGCTGTTGTCGAACGATGCCTACGCCATCCGATAGCCACACCAATAGCCTCTGTGCCTGTCTGTTTCTCTTTGCATCTGTCAGAATGCACCCCTGCCGATCCAATTCCCACAGGAACACGAAGAGAGAGTAGAAGTCAGCTGAGTTTGCGAAGCGTGTCGTCCGAATATCAGGAAACACTCTTTTCGCAAGGTTGAGAATTCTGATCGTCTCTTGAACCACCTTTCGGAGCGTTCGCAGATCGGCTGCCTGCCCCCCAATGATACCATCGAGGGCCTTCTTCTTGTTGATCGGGCCTCTGGCCTGGATTGACGCCATCAGCTCGCAGACTAACTCGACATGTTTCATTCTACTGATCTGGCCAGCGGAGAGAATCCTGTTCTCCAAGAAGAAGCGATGTCGCCTTTCAGCAACGCGCGCCGCGTGTCTCAAGAAGTCACTGCGGAAGAACCGCGCGTGGCGTTTCTCGGCTCCGGTAAGGCGCTTACCTGTGGAGTTGATACGGACGAAAAGGTCAATAATATCTGCCAGATCGCCTGAGACCTCGACGGTCTGGAACTTGTAGCCCATTAGGCGGTGTTCATGACCTCGTTTCTGTATCCGCCTCCAGTCCCATTCCTCAATCCCGTCATCAGGGCCGAGCCGGAGTCTGACCCCAAAACGGGACCCGCGAAAGCGACCGGCCCCCTGAAACATGAGAACGGTTTCCAGCCGTTGTTTGCCATCAATCACGTCGTACCGAAGTCTCCCGTTCTCGTTCTGCCGATATAGAAATACTGACGGGACAGGATAGTTCTGCAACAAGGACTCAATTAGCTTCTTTCTGTCCGAGAGCGTCCAGACAGAATCACGTTGAAATCCTGGTTCAAGGTTCAGTTGTCTATTGTTGAAGAGCAGGACGAACTCCTGAATTGTCTTGTCGCCGTAATCAAAGTCGAGTGAATGTGTTGGCATTTCTCTCCTCTTCTTCCTGCCCCCAACAATCGTGGAACTCGGGGCAACACGACACTTACCTCTTTGTCATTCTGGTTTGCGGAATGCCATCAACCGGGAGAGCCATCCTCCCCCTTTCGGCCACACCGGGCACTCCCGGCCATCCCGGCTCTCACCCATTCACCACAGCAATCTTCGCAGGATCAGTAGGGAGAGTCAACCTGAAAAGCGGGAATCTCCACACCTTCCGGGAGAACGGACAGGTCACGAAGCATCATAAGGAGGCATCCGATACAAGTTCGCGGGATCGTCTATCTCAGGCGATTCTTCCAGTAATCGGGATGGCGGTGGAGATGCATCACCGCGAGGATGAAGATGCTGTCTGGCTCTTGCGAATAGAGCACGGCGTAAGGAAATCGAATCGTCTGGCATCTCCGCACTTGGTCCTCGAGGACGGGCCAAGCCCTGGGCTGTTCTGCCGCGCGGCCAATCGCGGCGTAGACTTCCGCAGCAAAAGCGAGGCCGAGATTCTCTTCTCACTCTTCGTAGTAGTCAATCGCCTCGGCGAATTCCTTCTCCGCCTCCGGATGGAAAGAGACGTTCATTTCTCGAACCGCTTCCAGACCCTGGCAAAGACCTGCTCTCCCGGGACGGGTTTGACCGCGCCGGAGCGCAACTCGGCGAGGCGGCGCTCGGCCACTTGCGCCCACTCACGGTCAATGTCCGACTCGGGTGGATTCAGGCTGCGCAGAATCGACTCCGCCACGATGGCCCGTTCCTCCACCGGCAGCGAGACCACTTCTTCTATAAGCTCTTTCATCGTCACTGGATAACACCGTCCTTTCCCAATGATGATAATCCGAGACTTGCGGACAAGTCAACACGAATTCCCTTGAACGACGCCGGGTGGGCCGCGTACAATGGGTTAGGTCGCTAGGGGTGGCTCGGCACGTGGCGGGCCTGAGAGAAAACCCTCGGAACCTGATCAGGATAAACGCTCGAAAGAGCGGATAGGCCTGCGTAGGAAAGCGATGAAAGAAAACTGGAACGACCATGAGAGAATCGCTTCCCCGCCAGGAGCGATTTTTTTATTGGCCGCGAGGAGTAGTGAATCATGACGACACAGTTGACCGATGCCCGAGCCGGAACAATCACCGAAGCGATGCGGCGCGTCGCCGAGAGCGAAGGGCTGGGCGCCGACGTTGTTCGCGACGAGATTGCGGCCGGCCGGCTCGTGATCCCCGCCAATGAGATTCATCTTAAGAGCAATCTCCAGCCCGCCGGCATCGGCCGGGCCCTGCGGACGAAGGTCAACGCCAATATCGGCACCAGCAGCGTCCGCTGCTCGGTGCAGGCCGAGATCGAGAAGATGGAGGCGGCCCTGGCGGTCGGGGCCGACGCGATCATGGACCTCAGCACCGGCGGCGACCTCGATGCCATCCGCGTCGAGCTGCTGGCGCATTGTCCCGTGCCCTTCGGGACGGTGCCGATCTACCAGGTGATCGAGGGCCGGCAGGTCGAGGACGTCACGCGGGACATCATCTTGCGCACCATCGAGAAGCAGGCCAAACAAGGCGTGGACTTCTTCACGATCCATGCCGGCGTGCTCCGGGAGCACCTGCCGCTCGTCGAGAAGCGGGTCATGGGGATTGTCAGCCGGGGCGGGGCGCTGCTCGCCAAATGGATGCTGCACCACCAGCGGCAGAATCCGCTGTACGAGATGTTCGACGAGATCTGCGACCTCATGACCGAGTACGATGTGTGCTTCTCGCTGGGCGACGGACTGCGGCCCGGCGCGATCGCCGACGCCACCGATGCGGCGCAGATCGCGGAACTGAGAACGCTGGGGGAATTGACCCAGAGGGCCCAGGAGCGCGGCTGCCAGGTCATGGTCGAAGGTCCCGGTCACGTACCGTTTCATCAGATTCAGCACAACATGGAGATCCAACAGAAGATCTGCCACGGAGCGCCCTTCTACGTGCTGGGGCCGCTGGTGACGGATATCGCGCCCGGCTACGATCACATCACCTCGGCCATCGGCGGCTGTGCGGCCGCCTTCTACGGAGCCTCCTTTCTCTGTTACGTGACGCCGCGCGAGCATCTCGGCCTGCCCAACACGGACGACGTCCGGACCGGTGTCGTATCCGCCAAGATCGCCGCCCATGCGGCGGACCTCGCGCGGGGTCTCCCGGGGGCCGATACGCGGGACCGGAAGTTGAGTGTGGCGCGATCGAATCTGGACTGGGAGACGCATCTGGCCGCTGCGCTCGACCCACAGACCGCCGACCGGATGCATCGCGAAGCCTGCCAGGAGATCGGGGCGACGGAACTTCATTCCGCCGACTACTGTTCCATGTGTGGTCAGCACTGGTGCAGCGCGCGAATCAACAAGGAAGTCCGCGAGGCCATCGGAAGGCGGACGGCGGAGGACGGAGGACAGAGGACGGTCAGGTCTTCATCGAGTCCAGCTCGATGAAGGCGATGGGCAGGAAGATGAAGACGGGCAGCCAGGCCCACAGTTCGGGGATCACCCGCTCGAAGACGATTTCCGTCGCGAACATCTTGCAGACGAAGGTGACGACGAAGCAGGCGGCCGTCAGGGCGAAGCTGACCATCACGGCGGACTTCATCGTTCGGGGGTCCCGGCAGATCAGCACGGGCAGGCTCACCATGAGCATCGTCAGGTTGATGATCGGATCGGTAATGCGAAAGTGCTTCTGGCTCAAGAGCTGCGCCATGTCCTTGATTTTGGTCTGCTGGGTCGCGAGCGCCGTCAATTGCCGGGAGCTCAGGAACGTGTTGTACGCCGACTTGCGGCGGATCGCGATCCCCTTCGGCAGAAGGTCGGCGGCCCGGTACGAGGCGACCGGCTGGGGCGCGGCGGTCGAGTCCGTGCCGACGGCCAGGCCGTTGATCAGGTCCCAACGGCCGGTCTGATCGTTGTACGTCGCGAGGTCCGCCGAAATCCGGCCGGTGACCTCCCAGACCACCGGGTTCGACGTCGCGCGGCGCGTGATGATCGTGGGACGGTACAGTGACTGGGCCGCCACGTCGTACCGCAGCGAGCAGATCAAGGAACCGTTGACATCCGTCATGAACCAGATGGCGTAGGACCCCTTGGTGCCCGTTTCGTCCGCGTTCCGCGCGAGCTTGTCGCTGATCGACGGGATCAGAAACTCCTGATCCGCCACCGCCAAGCCGGTAAAAAGCAGGGCCAGGACCAGAATCGGGCTGACGATCCGCTTGGCACTGACGCCCGACGCGATCATCGCCACCAGCTCGTTGGCGCGGACCATCTTGCCCAGGGAGAAGGCGGCGGCCACCACGATGATCACCCCCGCGATATCGCGGAAATAGAGCGTCACGTTCAAGCCGTAGTACGTGAGGATGTTCCGGACCACCACCCACGCGCCGGACCCCGCCCGCTCGGTAAACTCATCGAGGTTCACGAACAGGTCGATGATCACCCGCAGTCCGATCAGGACGGAGAAGGAAATACCGTACCCGATCAGGAAACTCTTCGCGATGTAGCGATCCAGGATCTTCATAACCTCGGAGCACTGGAATATTGGAAGATTGGAATACTGGAAGATTGGAATGATAGGGATCGGGGACGCCCCGGTCCACCCATTATTCCCTTATTCCACGATTCCATCATTCCATTCTTCATTGCCGCAGCAGCCTCCGGTAAATCAGGGCCGTCAGCAGGACCAGGAACGCCACGCCGCCCCACATGACAAGGACGCCGTAGGGGTTCTGAGCTTCGGCGTTCTCTGTCAGGCGCTTGCCGCTGATGATCGCGGCGCCGAGCACCGCGGCGGGAATACAACTGGCGCCGAACGCGCCGAGCAAATGCCCGCCCCTTTGAATGATGCCCAGCCCGATTCCAATCAGGATCATGGGAATGCAGCCGATCCCAAACACCAGGCGGGAGCTCATCTCGGACCGCAGGGCGGCACCGACCACGCCCATCACGCGGTGCAGCGTGTTCTGCAGTCTCGCCAGAATCGAGCTGGGCGGCCCTCCCAGCAGCGACGTGACCCGCGCCGGCGAAGAGACAACGTCCAGGACCGAGCCGCTCTCCAGTCCCCTCCGGATCTTCTCGGGCAGCGCCAGGTCCGGCACCACGTACTGCACCTGCATGCCGCCCCCCTCCTCGTCGCGGACACTGTGCAGATTCAAGCCCAGCCGGGGGTTGGCGGGGTCCTCCTCCACGTAGATTTCCGCCTTCTCGCACGTCAGCGTCCGCAGGCGCACGCCGGCACGATTGTCGTATTCCTCCACGATGACAGGCGGCGTGAGCGTCACGATCATCTCTTTGTCCAGGGCACACGCGGTGGCGGACAGACGGACCGAGCGCGACTCGTTCCGGAGCTCATAGAAGCTGCCCTTGGCCGCATGCAGCCTCTCGCCGATATCGCGGGCGAGCAACTCGGCGGCCAGTTGGGTGTAGGCCGAGCCCGCGGCCTTGGCAATGGGACCGAACCGCATCAGGTCGGCGCGGATCTGCTTCATCTCGTCGATCTTTTTGAACTTGATCTTGTCACCCAGGAGCGAGCCGAATTCCTTCTTCAGCAGCAGCGAGCCGATCTCGACCCAGTAGTCGTTCGCCGCCTCGCCGATCTGCCGGGCGCGGTAGACGATGAGCTGCACCTCATTGAACTTGTCGCGCGCGTCGAACTGTACTCTGGCGGCCTCCGCGGTGTGAATTCTTTTGATTTTCTCGTTTTCATATTGAATCACGACGATGCCGTATAAGGTGTCATTCGCCGCATCGGCATAGTCCGCGTAGATGAAATAGCGCAAATCCGGCGGCAGGCCGTAGTAGCCTTTGCGCTGGATGTTGCGAAAGAGGATTTGCTTGGCGTCCGCCTTCAGGGATTTCTCGGCCAGGTGCACAAAGTACGGCATGACGTGGAAACTCAGCAGCAGATTCGCGATCGCCACCAGCAGCGCCAGCACGAACCCCGGGTAGATCAGCGTCAGCAGGCCGACGCCGCTGGCCCGGCAGGCATCGAGCTCGTTGTCGACGGCGAAGCGGCCATAGGTCAGGGCCGAGGCGAACAGGGCCGCCATCGGCAGCACGAACGTCAGCGTGATCGGCATGAAGTAGATGAGGATGTGGAGGACCTGCCGCGGCCCGACCCCGTATTCCTGCACCGGACGCAGAATCCCGCCCAGGCTCAAGACGAGCGTCAGCCCGACCGTGGCCAGAAGGAAGACCCGCAGCAGATCCCGGAAGATATATCGTTGCAGCGTGAAAATCATCTCAGGATCGCCTGTCTCTGAATCCGTTCACGGCTCCACCTCGTACGCAACAGGGATCGCGTCTACCCCCTCACCCCCTCGACACGATCGGTCACTTCTCTGTCTTGTTCATGGCGATCTCGAGCGGATCGAGATTCTTGATCCGGTCTGCCCAGATCTCGCGCGGATACTTCGCGAGCAGCTCCTTCTGGTAGTCCTCCAGGAGACGCTGTCTCTGTTCGCTGATCAGGGCCCACTTGACGCCGTTGGCGACCTGGTCGGAATACGGCTGGGCTTTGGCCGGCGTCTTCTCGAGAATTCGCACCATGCGCCATTTTACGCCGCTGCCATAGAAGCCTCGAAGAGGACCGATTGTCTGATTCGGGTCCGCCTTCCACAAGTCGGCCCAGAGGATCCCCTCGCCGATGGCGGAGACGTTATGAGGCTCCTCTTCCTTCTGCAGCGAACGGGCTTTCCGCAAGGTCTCAAAGCCCTCCCCCTTGTCGAGGGCCGCTTTGACCTCTTGCGCGACCTGGAGACTCTCGCACCAGATCTGACTGATCTTCACCTTGGCGGCCTGACCGAACCGCTCCTGATTCTTCTCGAAATAGGCCTTGATCTGCTCCGCCGTCGGCTCTTTGTCGACCTTGAGTTTCTCCTCTTGCACCTTGGAGAGCAGCTCCTGGTCCTCGCGCTGCCGGATTTCGGCACGCAGCTTCGGGTCCTTGTCGTACCCGCGCGTCTTGGCCTCGGCGACCAGAACGGGAGCGCGCAGGGCGGAATCCAGCAACCTTTCGACCCCCGCGGGCGTGCCCAGATCGGTCGGCCGCCGGGGCGGCGCTATATTGCAGATGACGTGAAACCAGTCCTTCAGCGTGAACTGCCCGCCGTCGTACGTGGCCAGAACGAGATTCTTCTCCTTCTCGGAAAGCTCATTTCGGACCTGGCTGTTCTTGATCCAGAACTCCCCCGGCCCCCGCGGCTCCACGGGTTTCAACAACAGTCGCTGATGAATCTGGGCCGCCGTGGCGAAGGTGTCCCGGGCCTTCTGCAGATGGAACTTCTCGGTCAGCTTGCCATAGAACTCATTGAAGATCTTCCGGGCGGCGGCCTGCTGGGCGAGCAAGGTCGCTTGGTCGCGCTTCAACCCCGGACGTTCCTTCAGGAGACGATCCACCTCGGAGGCCTCGACGGCCGGAGGGCCCGGAAACAGGCTTCCCTGCACCATCATGACGAGCCGACTCTCTTCCAGCTCCTGCATCCGCTGATGGATGGCGTCGTCTTTGAGATACCCCAGCTTGCGGCCTTCCATGCTCATCGCTTTTTCCGCCAGCATTACGCGCAGCGTCGCCTCCGCCGTGACGGGCTTGCTTTCCGTGGCGAACTCCTCCTCATGGGGCCGTATCTCGCGCACGAGCCGTTCTTCCAGCTCCGTCCGCGTCAGCACGAGATCGCCGATTTTGGCGACCGTGTCGGGGGAGTTGCCGACGGACTCTTTCGGCGGCTCCGACGCCCGTGGTTGCGAAAGAAGGACCAGCGCCGTTCCGGCCACGATGACCGCCAGCAGCGCCGCGACGGACCAGAAAGGGTATTTCGCATTCATCGGTCAATGGATCACTTTATTCAGCGGATACGTGATAATCCCCGACGCCCCCGCCCGCTTGAGTGCGGGGACCAGGGACCTTTCCACATGGTCGTCGACAATCACCTCGATGGCGACGTACTCGGAGTCGGCCAGCCCCGAGATCGTGGGGCTCTTCTCGGCCGGCAGAACCTTGAGGATGGCGTCCAGGTCGGCCCGGCGCACGTTCATCTTCAGACCGACCTTGCCCCGCGCTTCGATCGCCGCCTGGAGTAAAATGGAGAGGTTTTCGATCTTCTCCCGCTTGAAGCTGTCCCGCCAGGCCGCCTGGTTGGCGATCAGGCGCGTCGTGGAGACGATCACGGTGTCGATGACGCGCAGGTTGTTCGCGCGGAGCGAGGTCCCCGTCTCGGTCAGCTCGACAATGGCATTGACCAGGCGGGCCTTCACCTCCGTGGCGCCCCAACTGAACTCGACCTTCACGTGAAGGTTCTTGTCCTGGAAGTAGCGTTTCGTGACGCCGACGAGCTCGGTGGCAACGATGCCTCCCTCCAGCTCCTCCGGCCGGGTCACCGGCGACTCATTCGGCACCGCCAGCACCCACTTGGTCGGATTGCTGGTCTCCTTGCTGTAGGGAAGCTCGCACACTTCCAGAACATCGCAGCCATTCTCCTTGATCCAGTCCAGGCCGGTGATGCCCGCATCCAGCACGCCGTCGCCCACATAGCGGCCCATCTCCTGGGCCCGCAGATAGACGGCCTGGATTTCCTCATCGTCGATCGTGGGCCAATAGCTGCGCTTCGATTCCCCGATGTGCAGGCCGGCCCGGTCAAATAACTCCACCGTCGCTTTCTGCAAGCTCCCGGCGGGAAGACCTAATTTCAGAATTCGTTCGGAAGCCACACGTGTTCCTTGTGCAACAAATCCACTTCGTCGAGCCGGCTCCGTCCTCGTCGTGCGTCCGCCGTCCTACGCCTTGCTCCGCCCGCTTTTACCTTTGGACGGGCCGGCTCGGCCTTTCATTTTCTTGATCACCTTCGGAGATTCGCTTTCGCGGCGCAGCAGAACGTAGAACTCGTACGCGTCTTTCGCGGCCACACATCGCGTCAGGAACCCTTCCAGGTCCTCCGCGTCGGCGTTCGCATCGATGATCCCGTTGCGCTTGAGGTAATCGGTCATCTGCTCCGTCAGGGGAATAGCGTGGGCCTCCAGCGACGTCAGAAGGCAATAGTTGATGACAAAGCGGCTGACCCCTTCGATCTTCTCCAGATCCTGCCGGGCGGGCCGCTTGCCCAGCTTCTTGAGGGTCGCCAGGCTGATTCTGTGATGCTCATCGAAGACGCCCCGCAGCGCGGCCGTGAGCGCCAGGGCCGTGGCCCGGCAGGACACCGCGTCCCGGCCCAGCACCTCCGCCACCTCCTCCACCCGGGAGACCCGCAGGTCGTTCCAATCCACGAAGGCCCGGGTGATCTCCCGGAAGGCCCGCTGGGCGGCGGATTCGCTCATCCGCTCGCTGATGATGCCACAGATCAGGGCCTCGACCGGGTCCTCATAGGTGGTTCGCTCGACCTGGGGGTAGGTCCGCTTGAGCTCGCGGTACAACCGTTGCAGTCGCTGAGCATGTTCCTTACTGTTCTTCATGGCCCTTCCAGACGCCGCCGCAGGTCGGTCCCGAATGCAGCCGGTGCGATCACGAGCGCGCCGGACTACTCTTGCGGTTCAGTGTCTTTGTTTTGACGGTCACTGGCCACTTGGTCGATCAGCTTCATCACTTCCAGCGTCTTACGAAACTGCTCGTCCTTATGAAAACGCAGCACGGGACAGAACTTGCTGTCGAGGGCCTCGGCCAGAAACGACTGAATCCGCGTTCTGGCATGCGTAATCGCGGCAAAGGTCCTGTCCTTGGCGCTCTCATCCGACTCATCCGAGGCGAAAATGCTCAGATACACGTCCGCACTGCGCAAATCCGCCATGACTTCCACCCGAGTGACGCTCACAAAGCCCGTGATCCGCGGATCGCTCAGATGATTGGCGATTACGTCGCTGACCACCTCTCGAATCACTCGGGCCACTTTTTCCTGCCTTCGGGTAGGCATAGGGTGTTCCTTAGGGCTCTAAACCTGCCAATCTCACGACCCGAGGGTCCTGGCTACTTTGACGATTTCATAAAAGTCCAGGATGTCGTCCGCCTTGAGGTCATCAAAGCCCGCCAGCTTGACGCCGCACTCCAACCCGGCTTTGACCTCGCGCGCGTCATCCTTGAAGTGTTTCAGCGACTCAACGGCCACGTTGTCCCGGACGACGATATTATTGCGGATCAGCCGGACCTTCGCGTGCTTGGTCGCCACCCCACTGGTGACGTAGCAGCCGGCGACAGTGCCGACCCGGGAGACCTTGAAGGTGGCGCGGACGGCGGCCCGGCCGAGCGCCCGCTCCTGTTCCTCCGGCTCCAGCAGACCGGCCATCGATTTTCGCAAGTCCTCGGTGATGCGATAGATGATGTTGTACAGCCGGATATCGACGCCCTTGGCCTCCGCGGCCGCCTTGGCGTGCTCGTCGGCCACCACATCGAAGCCGATGATGATCGCGTTGGAAGCCTCCGCCAGCAGGACGTCGCTCTCGGTGATCCCGCCGGGCAGGGCCTGCAGGATGTTCAGCCGGACTTCGCTCGTGCTCAGCTCGGACAGGTACTTCTTCAGCACGTCGACGGAGCCCTGCACGTCGGCACGGATGATCAAGTTCAGCTCCTTGACGTTGCCGGCCTCGATCTGGCTGAACAGGTTCTCCATCGTGACCTGGGTCCGCTCGGCCAGCGACTTCTCCCGGGTCCGCAGCTTGTTCTCCTCCGCGGCCGCCTTGGCCTTGTTGATATCGTCGAGGCTGTAGAACCTGTCGCCCGCCTGGGGGACATCGTTCAGGCCGACCACCTCGACGGGCATCGAGCTCGTGGCGACCTTGATCTTCTTGCCGTAACTGTTCGTCATCGTCCGGACACGGCCGTACGTGTTGCCCGCCAGCAGAACGTCCCCCTTCTCCAGACGGCCTTCCTTGATGAGCACGGTGGCCACCGGGCCCTCTTGCGAGGACATCTTGGCCTCCACGACCCACCCGGTGGCCGGGATCGTATCGTCCGCCTTCAAGTCCAGCAGCTCCGCCACGTAATCCAGGGCCTCCAGTAAGTCGCTGATTCCCTGGCCGGTGGTGGCACTGGTCTTGACGACTTCCGTCTGACCGCCCCACTCGGTGGGGGCCAAACCGTGCTCGGAGAATTGGGAATAGATGCGATTGATATCGCAGCCCGGCAGGTCGATCTTGTTCAGGGCGACGATGATCGTCACGCCGGCGGCCTTGCTGTGGGCGATGGCCTCGATCGTCTGGGGCATGACGCCGTCGTCGGCCGCCACGACCAGGACGACGATGTCGGTCATGTTCGCCCCCCGGGCCCGCATGGCCGTGAACGCCTCATGGCCGGGCGTGTCGAGGAACGTCACGGTCTTGGTGTCCCAACTGACCTGAGAAGCGCCGATGTGCTGGGTGATCCCGCCGGCCTCGCCGGCGGCCACCTGAGTCGATCGAATGCGGTCCAACAGACTTGTCTTGCCGTGGTCCACGTGGCCCAGCATGGCCGCGACCACCGGCCGCCTCTTCTGATTGGCCCGCTCGCGCGCGTCGAACTCCTTGCGAATCTGATCCTCCAGGGACGCTTTGCGTTCCACAATCAGTTCGGTCTCGAACTCCAGGGCCACCAGTTCGGCCACGTCGCTGCTGATTGCCTGATTGGCGGTGGCCATGATGCCCTGTTGCACGAGCTTGCTGATAATGTCGGTGGATTTCACCGCGAGCACGGAAGACAGATCTTTGACCAGGATCGGCTCGCTGATGGCCGCTTTCTTCGGCCGCACCGGGGCCGCGGCCTCGCGCGGGGTCTTGGCCGCGATCCGCCGCGTCGGCCGCAGGCGCAGACCTTCACCGCCGGCCGCCGTCAACCGGGCCTGCCTCTCATCGATGTCCCGCTGCCGCCAGTTCTTGTGCTGCTTGGCCTTCTTGACGGCGTCTTCGTCCGTCTCCTCTTTGCGACGGCCATGCGTGCGGTCCTTGTGCTGCTGCTGCTGCTGCTTCGATCCCTTCTTGTCAACCACCCCCACCTTGGACTCGCCGGCTCCTTTGCCCGCATAGATCAGAGGCTGGGTGACAGGAGCGTCGTAGCGCGGTTTGAAGCGGGACCTCGGACGGTCCAACGGCTCCGGCGCCTCCATGCGAACGACCTGGGGTCCGCTCAACTTCGCCGGACGCGGCTTGTCGAGCATGGGGCCCGCAGGCATCACGACGATTTCCGGCGGCTTCGGCTTCTCCGGCGGCTTCACTACCGGCGCCTGAACCCGCACTTCCACCGGCGGCTGCTCCGGCGGTGCTACGACCGGCGGAAGCTCCGGCTCCACCGGCGCGGCGACCACGGTCGGCGTCTCCGGTTCGACGACCACCGGCGACTCCAACGACAATACCTCCGGCTCTTGCAGGACCGGTCCGGCCACCGCTTCCTCGAGTTCGAACTCTTCGCTCGGGGCTTCCTCCTCCTCCTCGATCTCGGACTCCACCGCGACCTGCGTTTCCTCGACGTGTCGGGGTTTCCTCTTGACCCGAACCTCCGCGAGGTCCACCTTCTCGGCCGTCTCGACGGTCGTGAGATTCTCTCCCTCGCTAAACCATTCCCGGATGGTGGCGGCCAATCCCGCCGAGATCGTCGCCATGTGGTTCTGAACGTTCAGACCTTCATCCTGGCACTTCTTCACAATGGCCGAGCTCTTGACCCCGAGCTCGCGTGCTAAAATGTAAACTCTTGTAGTAGCCAAAAAACCTCCACGTCTTCGTAAAAAGTGTCAAGTCGGAAGCCGCCGGCGGGAAGAACCCGCGGCCCACTTCGGACTCTCCACTTCCATCTGCCTTATCCCTCATCATCGCGCGGCATCGTATCTAATACCTTCGCCTCTAATACCTTCGCCGGCTGTGCCAATTGCTTCTCCTGCTTCTCCGCTTTTTTCTGATCCGCCTCGGCGACCAGCGCCTTGGCCTCACGGTCCGCGGCCTCGAGCAGTCGCCCGGCAAACGCGCGATCCAGTTTGATCTCGTTGACCAACGGCTCGGCCCCGACATCATCCAGGTCGAGCACCGAGATGATTCCGAGCGCGATGAGCTTATCGACGAGGACCTCGTCCGCCCCCTCGACGCCCTTGACACAAGTCGCCAACCGCTCGATTCCCTGGTTGTATTCATCCGGCTTCAGAATGTCGATGTCCCAGCCGGTCAGCCGCGCGGCCAGGCGAACGTTCTGGCCGTGCTTGCCAATCGCCAGGCTCAGTTGGTCCTCCTCGACCACCACTGTGGCCCGCCCCAACTCGAAGCACAGGGCGATCTCGCTGACTTTCGCCGGCATCAGGGCATTCGCCACCAGGACCTGCGACGAATCGTTCCAGCGGACGATGTCGATCTTCTCGCCGCCCAGTTCATCGACGATATTTTTGATCCGGCTGCCCCGCACGCCGACGCAGGCCCCCACCGGATCGACCTTGTCGTCATACGACATGACGGCGACCTTGCTGCGGTAGCCGGCCTCGCGGGCCAGGGCCCGAATCTCGATGATGCCCTCGGCAATCTCGGGCACCTCGGACTCGAACAGCCGCCGGATGAAGTCCGGATGCGTCCGCGACAGGATGATCTTGACCTGGCTGGCATATTCCTTCACGTCCAGGATCAGGCAGCGGATCCGCTCGCCGGGGCGGTGCGTCTGCCCCATGATCTGCTCGCCCTTGGGCATGTAGCTTTCCGTCGAATGATCCAGATTGACGATGAGTGTCCCGCCTTCGTAGCGAACGACGGCGCCGCTGACAAGCTGACCCTTCCGCTGGACGAACTCGCTGAAGATGCTGTCTCTTTCATCCGCCCGGATTTTCTGAATCATGACCTGCTTGGCCGTCTGTGCCGGGATTCGCCCCAGCGCCTTGATGTCAATGGCCTGGCCGTCTTTGAACGCGCTCACTTTGCCCGAGCTTCGGTCGATCTGGACGGCGATCTGGCTCTCGGCATCCCCGAAGTGCTTGCGAACCGCCGAAACCATCGCCTCTTCCAAGTCGGCAAAGATCGACTCCTTGTCGATATTCTTATCGCGGGCTATGTTGTCCACGATTCTCAGCAGTTCCTGGTTCATCGTCCGATCCCGTCAATAGAAATCCTGCTTCGCAGGGCCCAAACAAAAAGTGGAAACCCTTACAGTTTCCACTTCCATAACGCCCGTGCCTAGCTGAGGTTGTCATCTGCCCTTCGCTACATCAGTCGCCTCCGACAGCGGTTTGACCTGGCGCGCTGCTTAGAAAGCCAAACCTCATCTTCAACCTCACCGGCGCTACAACGTTGAAGCAGAAACATCGATTCCGCAGCCACCACTTGTGCGAATGCAGCGTTCTTCATGCTTATGCACTCACGCCGCCGCACCGTTTACAGTCCGTTCCCAACTCATTCCTGTACCTTCACTACGTGCACTTCTGGCTGTGGTAGCCGTTAACCTTGTTTCACCAAAGTCGTTATGATAATCGTCAAACGCCCAAGTGGCAATAACTTTTTTGCATATTTTGGCTTTTTGAGCCAAATCACCGTGTCCCCCTCCCTATCGGCTCAGCCGACATGATTCCGTCCCATAATATTAAGGTCGTCTCGGCTACTCACTACGGGTGGAAACACGACGGGGCAGAGAAAGCCGTTGAGCCCTGTTTGGCAGCAGATACACAATACCTTGATAGACCCCCACAGGGCCTCACAACCGCTTGGGCTATATTTATATACGATTGCTCGGCATGATACGTTCGCCTCGCCCCTTGTCATGCCGCGCGATCGTGGGTATATTCCTTCACTCAAGTGGCTTACCTCGGGAATACAGGAGATGCAGATGAAATCGAAACTGGTGGTCATAGGCGCGGCCGGACGCATGGGCCGGCGGATCGTTGCCTTGGCAGCAGAATCGGGTCGGTTTGATATCGTGGGCGCGGTTGAGAGCGCAGGACACCCGGAGATCGGCAAAGACGCAGGTCTCACGGCTGGGATTGGTCCACTGGGCGTCCTGCTCAGCAGTTCGTGGCCCGCCGAGGCGAACGTCGCCGTCGATTTCTCCCTGCCGGAGGCCGCCGACAGGACCCTCCAGCAGTGCACCGCCCACGGTGCCGCCCTGGTCATGGGAACTACCGGCCTGACCGCTGCCCAACAAGAAGCGGTCAAGACCGCCGCCAGCAAGATCCCCATCCTCTACGGCACCAACATGAGCGTCGGCATGAACGTCCTATTCTCTATCGTGGGCAAAGTGGCGGCGATGCTCGGCGAGGACTACGACATCGAGATCATCGAGGAGCACCACCGCTTCAAAAAAGACGCCCCCAGCGGCAGTGCCCTGACATTGGCCCAGAACATCTGCAAGTCTACCAACCGCCCCTATCCGGACAGCCTGATCCACGGCCGCAGCGGCAAAGAGGCTCTGCGAAAAAAGGGTGAGATCGGCATGCACGCCGTCCGCGCCGGCGACATAACCGGCGTCCACTCCGTGATTTACGGCACCCTGGGCGAGACGATCACCCTGAACCACACCGCCCACAGCCGCGACACGCTCGTGCGGGGTGCCCTGCGCGCCGCCGAATGGCTCTTAGGCAGGCCCCCCGCCCTCTACTCCATGGCCGACGTCCTGGGGATCAAGTAAACCACCATCGCCTGAAGGCGAAGGCTTTCGGGGACGACGAGTGAAAACGGCTGAAGCCATTTTTTCACTCGTCTACGACCCGGAACTTGGCTCCGCCGTCGGCGGGTTCGTCCGTCTCCTGGAGCCGAATGTATTCCCGGATC